>OGYL01000573.1_pt1 | contig 29406 bp, 28 predicted proteins | sample 1576541 | NCBI WGS metagenome assembly OGYL01 (sample SAMEA3541551, study PRJEB24748) | human gut metagenome | biome: human gut; feature: human-associated habitat; material: faeces | place: China | collected 2012 | reverse complement strand
GTGTGCGTATCATCTCCATCGGAGACAACATTGACTTCCCAAACGACGATGACTGGCTGAAAATCCAGTTCCAGTTTCTCATCAACGAAATGCCAGTGACGGACACCAGCAAGAAGGTAAAGTCCGTCATCCGCCGCCGTCAGGCAGACGGCGCGTGGCTGTGCGCCGCGCCCTATGGCTACATTCTCAATAAACAAAAGCAGTTTGAGATCGTCCCTACGGAGGCAGAGATCGTGCGGGAAATCTTCCAGCTCTATCTGGACGGCTGGGGATATAAGAAAATCGCCAACCACCTGACAGATACTGGTGTGCCCACCCCTCGGATGTCAGAGCAGCTTCGCAAAGAGGCGGAGGGAGAGGAATCCCGCCGCACAGCGAAAAAGGACTGGGCTATTGTCACGGTGCAGGGCATTCTCGACAATGATTTTTATATCGGTACGCTCCGGCAGGGCAAGTACACCCGTGCCAAAATCAACGGTAAGGATGTCAAGCGGGACGAGTTGGAACATATCGTCATTGAACACCACCATCAAGCCATCATCGACTACCGCACCTTCGCCATCACCCGCGCGCTGCGGGAAAAGCGCAGCCGCAGCAACTATCGCGGCGTGAAGATCAACGACAACGTGTACTCCGGCTTTTTGCAGTGCGGCGACTGCGGCAGTCCGCTGTTCGCCATGAGCCGCTCTGACCTCGCCCCCGCCTACACCTGCGGGACGTATCACCGGCGTGGTCTCAAGGGCTGCACCAGCCACCTACAGTTGGGTCAACAAGTCGCATATCTAACGCACACATCTTTCCGTCATTGGTTATTTTCAGCATATTATCCTTGCTAGGGTCAACTCTTTTTTGATGAACTTCCTCTGCTCTTTCGCCACAATCAAAGATAAATAGTTTCTGTTCCTCTGACGGCTTAGTCAGGCATATCGTATACTTGCCGTTTTTCAGCTTTGGCACTGGTAACTTCAATGTTTCTGCTGTTTGGATATCTGCCACTCTGCGATAGATACTCATCAATTCAGGCAAATTTTTAAACGTTGAGCAACGTTTTTTGGCTCTCCACGAGTTACCTGTAGGAGATAACTCTATATTTGTTGTAACTTCTGCAAAATCGGCAACCCATGAATCGAAATGCTGTAGACCTTTTTCTCTGAGATAATCAGGCTCAAGATATTTTTTCATGACATACATTTCAGTAAGTGAGTTTGAGATAGGCGTACCAGTTGCAAATACAATGCCACGATCCAATCCATTCTGCTTTTCCTTAATGTACTGAATTTTTAAGAGCAAGTCCTCACTTCGTTTGGACTCAGTCGTCTGTATGCCTGCAATCCTTGACAGCTTTGTGTTTATGGAAAGATTTTTGAAATTATGTGCTTCATCAACAAAAAGTGCGTCAACGCCAAGGTTTTCAAAATAGATATTATCGTCCTGCTCAGTATCATATTCAAGATTTTTAAGTCTTGTTTCTAACTGCTTCTTCTTTTTCTGAGCGTCCTTAACAGACAGATTATCGTCATCATCAGAACTCTGGATAATATCAATAAGCTCATCTATCTGCTGTTGATAATATTCTTTTCGCTTTTCAGGCGAAATTGATATCTTTGCAAAAGTTGAATAGCCCATTATTACTGCGTCATAATCTCCTGTTGCTATTCGATTAACAAACGCTTTTCTCCTGCTTTTCTCAAAATCCTCAGATGTTGCAAGAAGAATATTTGCATCAGGGTAAAGAGTCAAGAACTCTTTTCCCCACTGTCCTATCAGATGATTAGGAACAATAAACAGCGGTTTATTTGCAGCACCTATTCTCCTCATTTCCATGGCAGCGGCTGTCATTTCAAATGTTTTTCCTGCACCGACAACGTGAGCAAGCAATGTGTTTCCACCATACAAAACTCGTGCAACTGCATTTTTCTGATGATCCGCAAGCTCTATTGAACTTGTCATTCCTGCAAAAAACAGATGTGAGCCGTCATACGTTCTTGCACGTTCTGTGTTATACTTTGAGTTGTAGATGTTTTCAAGGTCCTGCGTTCTATATGCGTCTGTCCATACCCATTCTTTGAATGTTTCCTTGATTTTCTCAGCCTTGTGATTAGCAGCTATGGTTTTTTCTACGTCTTTTTCTCTGACCTTATTTCCTTTATCATCATAGACCAAGTGACCCAGCTCATCACGCTTATCACGCCATACTGTGCTATCTCTAAGATTAAGAGAGTTTTCAAGTATGTACATAGCATTTATATCCGCTGTTCCATACTCCGTGCTTGTGGACGAGTGATAATTGCCATTGACCTTATTTGAAAGTTTCCAATTTGCTGTTGCAGTGTTGTGTTCAACAACTGTACCAATGCCGAAAACCTCTTCTACAAATTGCTCTATATATTTTTCAGGTATCCATGATGAGCCTATCTGAGCTAGTATATCAACTGCTTTGATTTTTTCAGGCTGTACCTTTTCAAGTGCTTCAACGTTTACTTTCAGTTCAGGAAACCTTGATGATAGAAGTTTTGCTTTTCTAAGCTTTTCGACCACATTTCCCGACAAGTATTCGTCCCTCGACGGTCAGCGCGTGGCGAATGTGAAACGGGTCTTTGTTGTATTTTTTCAGAAGCTCGAACGCTTCGTCCCTCGTGATTTTGCTCTCTCTCATTTTTGTCGTCTCCTTGTATTTTGCGCATTATTGCGCGAGTTTTCACAATTATACCACTTGCTTGGTAGGCTTTCAACTATATGCGCGGCTTTATGTCGAGATTGACAAGCGCGCTCTGATTTATCGAAAACAGCAGATCAACAAGCTCATTTTCGTCAATGCAGTAGTCCGAGCGTATCCATTGGATAATAACGCCCGTGCTGCCGTTGAGAATATATGAGTAGATATATTGCTCCTGCTCCTTCGGAAAAACGATGTTCAGGTTCTCAATAAACTGAATTATCGACTGCTGCATGAATTTTGAACGGAACGCGGGGTCAACCGAGTCGACAAGCAGCGTGCGGAACGGCTTGTCGTTTTCTTTGATATACATTAGAAATGAAAGCAGATATCTGTGCGCGCCGAGGTCGTTTTCCGCGCCTATTTTCTTTAAGTGATCCTGAGTCGCGTCGAGCAGCTCGTTTTCGACCTCTTCGAGCAGCTCTTTCGGCTCGGAGTAGTGCGCATAAAAGGTCGAGCGGTTGAGGTCGGCGCGCTCGCACAGCTCTCTTACTGATATTTTTGTTACTGAGCCTTTCTCGCCCAGAAGATCCATCAGCGCGTTTTTGAGCAATATTTTTGAAAGTCTCGTGCGCTGGTTATTTTTTGTGTTCATATTATCCCGCCACTTTCAGATGATTTTGTCGGTTTCATAACAGCGATTAACAAAACTGATGATTGTTAATCCGACACGATGTAGATATAATAGTAGTGTAATATGAAATCTTTCAATTGTCAAGGAGACCTTAACCTTTCTGTCTCCAATGATTTTATCGCCTGCGGAAAACGGCGCGTTAAGGAAAGCTTCAGACGGAATCCGAGGACGCGCCGAAACCGCAGCGACAACTATATAAGAAATTCATTTAGCCTTTTAACATTTTAGCCGCGCCGACCCTACGGGGTCGGTTTACGGCTCAAATCATATAAAAAGCACCGCAAGCGCATAAAGCTGTGGCAAAGGCAGCTGCAAATATATTTTTATATCCATAAGATAAAATAAATGAAGGAGTTCTCGTGATGGCAAAAGCAAAATTTTTTGAAAAGCGGGCGCTTGATTCGCGCCTGACCTCGCCCGATGTTACGGCGAAGGAGAAGTGGCTGGGCTATCTGCTCGGCCCGTCCGGCGCGCTGCTTTTAAACGCCGTGCTCGCGACCTACCTCAATGTCTATTATACCGATGTCCTAAACCTCACCACCGTGTGGGGCGGCGCGTTCCTCGCGGTGTTCCCGATAGTGTCGAAGATAATCGACGCTATAACAAATATAGTCATGGGCTATATCATCGACCGCACGCGCACAAAACAGGGCAAGGCGCGCCCTTGGCTGCTGCTCTCCGCGCCGCTTGTCGCCGTGACCGGCATACTGCTCTTCACCGTGCCCACGGGCAATCAGACGGTGCAGGTGATATGGGTCATGCTCTCATATAACCTCTTCTATTCGTTCGCCTATACGATATATAACATGAGCCACAACCTCATGGTTCCGCTCTCGACGAGAAATACCGAGCAGCGCGGAGTTCTCTCGGTTTTCAATCAGATATCGACTATCATGATGAGCGGCATAATCGTCGCGCTCATCTTCCCCATGCTCATCATGCCGCAGCTCGGCGTTGACAAATCAAAGTGGATAGTTACGATGAGTATTCTCTCGTGCATCGCGCTGCCGCTGACGCTCGTGGAGTATTATTTCACCAAGGAGCGCATCACACTTGAGGGCGGCGAGCAGAAGAAAGATAGCGTCGCAATGGTAACTCAGCTCAAGGCGATTTTCAGCGATAAATATATGATAATAATTTTCATATATTTTCTTATTTTCACCGTCGGCTCGACTATCAAAAATATCTCGCTTGTTTATTTCTCGAACTATGTCCTCGGTACATATAACGACGGCAAGACCCAGACCATGCTATCCGTTATCGGCGGCATCCCGATGGGCATCGGCATTTTCGCCGTATGGCCGCTCGCGAAAAAATTCGGCAAGCGTAACTTAACGGCAGTCGGCTTTGTTTTCTATGCAGTCGGCTCGGCTATATGCTGGCTCGCGCCGACGAACATGGTTATAGTGCTTATCGGCCAGTTTATAAAGAATATCGGCGGTCTGCCGTGCTCATATGTGTTCATGGCTCTGTTCGCGGACGTACTCGACCATATCGAGTGGAAGCACAACTTCAGGTGCGACGGCATCGCGATGTCGATATATAACACGATCGCTGTCGCGAGCGTCGGAATCTGTACGGGCGTATTCAATCTTATTCTCTCGAAATCCGGCTATGTCGCGCCATATCTCGATGCGGCGGGCAAGCTCATCGCCGTGCAGCCGGCGAGCGTCAAGAGCGCGATAACATTTACTTTCGTAGGACTTGAGACTATAACCGGCATAGTCCTTGCGATACTTCTGCTGTTTTTGAATGTCGAAAAGAATATTGCCAAGGAGCAGGAGGAGATAAAGCAGAGAAACGGGGAGACGACAGAATAAAATGAAGAAGAAACTTCTGATAATCATTCCGATTGCAGCCGCCGTCATTGCCGCGTGGCTCGCGTTCTGCGGCTATCAGTGGAGTTGGGGGCCTTTTATGAAGCTTCATGATTTTAAAACCTCGGCTCTCGAAGGAAACGGTGAAAAATATTCGCTCGATAACGCAGCTCCGAATGCCGATAGCCCGATAGAGGGCAAGACGGTGCTTTTTCTCGGCTCGTCCGTGACCTACGGCTCCGCTTCCGGCGGCGTGTCATTTGCGGACTATATCGGAAAGCGGGACAGCTGCACGGTGATTAAGAGCGCCGTTTCGGGAACGACACTTGTTGAATCGGGAATCAATTCCTATGTGTCGAGGCTTAAAAAGCTCGACGCCGAAAAGGTCGATCTCTTTGTCTGCCAGCTCTCTACAAATGACGCTTCGCAGAAGAAAGAGCTCGGGAAAATAATCGAATCGAAAAATCTCAATGACTTCGATACAAAGACAATAGCCGGAGCAATAGAATATATAATCTGTTACTCAAAAGAGAAATGGAACTGCCCAGTGATTTTTTACACGAACCCGCGTTATGACAGCGAACTGTACGGGGAAATGGTGGATATTCTTAAAGAAGCCGAGGCAAAGTGGGGTATATCCGTTATAGATATGTGGAACGACGCCGAGCTTAACGCAGCGTTAAATAAGAATACAGCTTTGTATATGGCGGATAAGATACATCCCACAAAGGCAGGATATCTCGAAATATGGACTCCGTTTATGGAGAAAACCGTTTTCGGGGTTATGAAAGAGGAGGCAAAGTGATACAGTGAAAGCAGTTAATATAAAAACAGAATACCTGAAAAATCCGTTGGGTATTGACATAGAAAATCCTCGTGTTATGTGGAACTGCGAGGGCGGTGTAACTCAAAATGCGTACCAAATCGTCACAGATGATTGGGACAGCGGAAAGATTGAGTCAAGCTCAATGCGTATCGTTGTTCCTGTAAAATTTGAAAAAGGCAAAAGAGTAACCTATAGAATTAAGCTTTGGGATGAAAACGACACCGAGGGTGAATTCAGCGAGGAGAACTTTTTTGAATACGGCATCAAGAATTGGTCGGCAAAGTGGATTACAGGCAACTATGAAGTAGACAAAAAAGGCTATGAAAAGGAGAAAAAACTTGAAAAATCGTTCTTCCTTTCAGGTGTGAATTATCTTGCTACTGCAAACAAGCCCGAACCTGACCGTTTTCCTGTTGACTGCTTCAAAAAGGAGTTCGGTGCAAAAAAAAATGTCGAATCCGCACGACTTTATGCAACTGCCTGTGGTATATATTCGGCATACATAAACGGTGAAAAAGTGTCTATGCCGCTTGCACCGGGTATCACGGACTATCGCAAGCGTGTGCAGTATCAAACATATGATGTAACTAAACTTATTAAAGAAAATAATGTTATAAATATTGACCTTGCAGACGGTTGGTATCGTGGATCATGCGGTGCTTGGGGACTTAAAAATCAATACGGTTGCGAAACAAAAATCCTTGCACAACTTGAAATCAAGTATGCAGACGGAACAAATGACACAATTTCAACAGACCGTTCGTGGCTTTGGTCAAATGACGGTGCAATTTCTTTTGCTGATAACAAAGACGGTGAAATTGTTGACGCAAACAAAAAGCCTACATATTCATCAAGGGCGAAGGAAACATCATACGCAGTTGTTCCGTCAGCTTCAAATAATGTTCCCATTGCTGAAAAAGCAATCTTTAAGGGCAAAATGACAACTGCACCAAGCGGCAAGAAAATCATTGATTTTAAGCAGAACTTGGCAGGTTATGTGTCGTTTAAAATAAATGCCAAACAAGGACAAAAAATAACACTTCGTTTTGGCGAAATGCTTGACGCAAATGGGGAATTAACGCTTAAAAATATTCAATGCACGAATAAAAAGCTAACCACTCCACTTCAAAAAATCGAATACACTTGCAAAGACGGATTGAATGAATACAAAACAAGCTTTGCAATTTTCGGATTTCAATATATGGAGATTGACACAGAGATTGAAGTGTCTGACGATTGCTTTACAGCGATAGCGGTTTATTCCGATATGGAGGAAACAGGATTTTTTGAATCATCAAATGAATTGCTCAACAAATTTGTTACTGCAACAAAATGGTCAACAAAATCCAACAGTACGGATTTACCTACCGATTGCCCTACAAGAGAGCGACACGGTTGGACGGGTGATGCTCAAATTTTCTTTAACACAGCAGCGTATCTGTTTGACTATGCAACCTTCAGCGAAAAATATATTCGTGATGTATTTGATTGGCAACAAAAAGACGGCAAGCTTCCTCAGATTGCGCCTTACGGCGGTGTGGACTTCTTTATGTCATGGATGAACGGCAGTGTAGGCTGGTCTGATGTGGGTATACTTATCCCCTATCGTTTTTGGAAGATTTACAATGACGATTGCCTTATCAAACAATACTACAACGGTATGGTGAAATATGCAAAATTTATGATTTCTCGTTGCGGAAAGTGGACACCGCTAAAGCATAACATTCAGCTTTCAAGCAACAACAAAAAGTATTTTGTCAACTTCGGTCAATCTTATGGTGAGTGGGCAGAGCCTAAGGATGTTTTTCCAAATGATTGGAAAAATACCGTTATGCCAAATCCCGAGGAGTCAACCGCTTACACTTCATATATTCTTTCTCTTATGTGCGAGATTGCAAAATATATGGGTGATAACGCAAATTTACCGTTGTTCAAGGAATATTCTGACGGTTGCAAAAAGGCTTACGGAGAGCTGATAACAAAAAAAGATTATTCGCTTGACACAGACAGACAAGCAAAGCTGGTAAGACCGTTGTTTATGAATTTGCTTGACGAAAACAGTACGGAATTTGCAAAGAAACGACTTGTCAAGGCACTTGATAATTACGGTTGGCGACTTGGCACAGGCTTTTTGTCAACTCCGTTTATTCTGGATGTACTTGCAGACATCAATATTGATTATGCCTATAAACTGCTTGAAAATGAAGAAATGCCCGGCTGGCTGTTTATGCCGAAAAACGGAGCAACTACCATTTGGGAGAGTTGGGAAGGCACGAAGGCGCAGGGCGGTATAGCCTCGCTCAACCACTATTCAAAGGGTGCGGTTTGCGAGTGGCTGTTCGGCACGATGTGCGGAATAAATGTCGCCGGAGAAAACCGATTCACTATAGCCCCGCGCCCGGGCGGACATTTTGAGTTCGCCGAAGCGAGCTATGACAGCGTATACGGAAAAATATTCGTGCGCTGGGACAAAACTGACGGGGGATACAAATATAAAATATCCGTCCCGTCGAACTGCCAAGCGGATATAATTCTGCCCGACGGAAGAGAGAAAACCGTCGGAGCGGGTGAATATGAATTCTGAGGAGGAAAATCCATGAAAAGATCGATAGTCGCCGTTATGGCGATTCTTGTTCTGCTTGTGTCGCTGCTGTGCGCGTGCAAAAAGGACGACACAAAAACAAATGCAGACACCACCGGCGAAGCGCAGACGAGCGCGGACGGACAGATTATTGAAGACACAACAGCCCTGCCCGAGGACAGCACCGCTCAGGGGGACGAGACGGGCGAGACTCAATCGGCCGACCCCGCAAAGCCCGGCGAGACTGCTTCGAATCAGGTAACCGCCGCGCCCTCGAAGAATGCAAAAGACTGGACTAGGGCCGAGATAATCGCCTATTTCAACGCCGGCGCGAACAGAGTAAAATATCAGGCGAAGTCCGTCACCCGCAACTACACCGAGACGAAGAACAACGCCGACAAGACCGAGCTCCCGAAAGCCATAGATGCAATAGGCAAGAGCGCGATGAAGACCTTCATGAAGCGCGACGACAAAGCTCTCGTCATGACGAGCAAAGAGGATATCAAAGCAGTGTTCCCCGTCGGCGGCAAGGATTGGGTCAGCAAGCTCACTCCCGCAGATGTCAAGGGCGCAAAGGTCGAGGACAAGGGCGGCGAATATCAGATAACCCTGACCTTCGGCACTGAGGTCAATCCCTCCGGCGATAAGGGCTATGCCGCGGCATTCGGCGTGCTGACCGCCGACATGGTGAACTTCGATTATCCCGGTCTCTCGCTCAGCGATCAGAGGTTCACCTATTACAACGGCACTATCTCGGCAAAGTTTGATAAGTCCACCGGCAATATGGTCTATGCCCACTATGACTATCCCGTTATTATTGAACTGACGGCGCACCTGCTCGGCTCAAACACGAGAGTAAAAGTCGGCATGACAACAATAAACGACTTCACGATAAAATATTAAAAGTTACATCCGAAAAACAAAATGTCCCGCACGGAAACGTGCGGGGCATTTTGCGTATATTTTTATTTGAGCGAGTTGCCGGCGCTGAACGCCTTTGCGACTGTCTCGCCGAGGACAACATAGGTGTTGTTGAACGGGTCGAAGGTTATCGGCTGCGCCTTTGAAACATCGACGTTTCCGTTCTCGTCGAGCACGCGCTCGTCAACGCAGATGTTGACTATCTCGCCGACCATGCGCCCGGTGCCTGCGTCGTAGCTCTTGAGCCTGCACTCTGCGGCGATGGGCAGCTCTTCAATCAGCGGCGCGTCAACAAATTTCGATTTGACGGCGTGGAAACCCGCCGTTTCGAATTTATCGGGCGTATTACCTGCGGAGACAAGACCGACATAGTCGCACGCCGCCGTGTGTTCGAGGTCAGCCATGCTCACGGTGAATGCCTTTCTCTCGAGAATGTTCTTCGTGGACTTGTGGCCCGCGCTTATGCACATGGATATCTCATTGCCGCCGCTGATGCCGCCCCATGCGGCGTTCATAGCGTCGGGGTTGCCATCCTTGTCGTAGGAACCGAGGATAAGCACCGGCTGCGGATAGGTGAAGGGCTTTGCGCCGAAATCTTTTCTCATGATAATTCCTCCTTTGATTTGACTTTATTATAGAACCTGAAGTCGGCTTTAAGTCAAGGAAAAACGAAAAAAGTTTACAAATAAAAACAGCCCCGGACTTAACATCCGGGACTGAATAAAATCTGTTAGTCTCTCTCTTTTTCGAACGAGATAACTTTTCCGCTCTTTGCGTTTATCTTGTACTCATACTCGAATCCGCCGCATTTGAATTCAACATCGTAGTGCGCGGTGAGCGAGTCGGTGTCAAGTTCGGCTTTGAGCTCCGTGACCTGAGACTCGGTGAGACCCGCATGGTCGAGTGCGGCTTTCTTCGCGGCGTCCGCGGAGACATACTTCGAGGGGTCGGCGGGCTTTGAATCGTCAAGCTCGCGGTCGAAGTCGATTATTCTGCCGTTCTTCGCGTTGACCTCGACTTCGTACTCGTATCCGCCCGAGACAAATTCTATATCATAGTGCGGGGTGCGGTCGTCCGCGTCAAGCTCAGCTTTCTTGAAAGTGACCTTTGATGCGTCGAGGGAGACTTTCTTGAGGGCTATCGCCTTCGCCTCGTCGATGCTGATATAGCCGGAGACATCGGGCTGGGGCTTTGAGGGCTTCGAGGGGTCGGCGGGCTCGACTTCTTTTTTAAGAATGCTGCCGTCCGCGACCGCTATCTCGTAGTCGTATTCGTTAGCCCCGGCGATGAACTCGATATCGTAGTGGGCGACAAGATCGTCGCTGTCGAGCTTCGCTTCGGTGAACTTCGCGTCGGCTCTTGCAACGCCCGCATCGGCGACTGCAATGTCTATCGCCGCGTCAAGGCTTATCTTTACTTCCTGCTGGATCTGTCCGGAGTTGCCCGAGCCCGTGTCGGGCTTATCCTGCGGCGGCGCGAACGCAGAGAAGATAGCCATAATGACTGACATGAGCGCGACTCCGATGGATTTGAAAATACTTGCAAACATAGTATCTGTCCTTTCTTATCGGGATCGTGTCCCTTAGTACACCCATATAATAACCCGCGAAAATTAAAGAAAGATTAGAGCGCAAAAATTTTTCGGAAAGTTTGAAGTCCGTAAAACAGTGTGCTGTGATGTTGATAAGTTGGGATTTGTCCATCCCCGATGTCAAACAATATAAAACAACAAACCGGCCGCAGAAAATCTACTGCAACCGGTTCATTTATTTATGCTGTTATACCGCCGTCAAAAGGTCACGGTGAACTCGCTTCCCTCGCCGTAAACGGAGGATGCGGAGACTTTTCCGCCGTGGAGTGCCGCTATCTGGCTGACGAGCGAGAGACCCAAGCCGAATCCGCTTTCGCGGCTGCGGGATTCGTCCGCGCGGTAGAATCTGCCCCATATCTTCGACAGATCCTCTTCTTTTATCCCTATTCCGTCATCCTTCACCGAGAGCACGATGCCGTTGTCTTTCTTGAGCCTGACTTCAATGTGCCCGCCGTCTCTGCCGTATTTGACGGCGTTTGAGAGCAGATTTTCGAGCATCAGCGAGATCAGCTGCGCCTGCGCGGGGATTATAATATTGTCTTCGATGTCCGCAGTGAGCGTGATGTTCTTCGCGGGGACAAAATCGGCGCATGTTTTTTTGACGAGTTCGCTCAAGTCGGTGTCCTCGAGCTTGTAGCGCTTGTCGCCCTGCTCGGTGCGCGAGAGCGTCAGCAGAGCCGTGACGAGCTTCGTCATCTTGTCCGTCTGCTCGTCTATCGACGAGAGCGCTTCGAGCATATCTTCTTCGCTCGCGTTGTCGGACAGCGCGTATTCGCATTCCGCCTTTATCACGGCGAGCGGCGTGCGCAGCTCGTGCGAGGCGTCGGAGGTGAACTGCTTTTCATTTTCGAACGAGGTCTGGAGCCTTGCGAGCATGTCGTTGAAGGTCTCGGCAAGCGTGTATATTTCGCCCGCACTTTTCTCCATTTCTATGCGCTTTGAGAGGTCGGTTCCGTCGGTTATCTCGTGCGCCGAGCGGCAGATATTCTCGACCGGCTTCATCGTCTTGCGCGATATTAAATACGCCCCGACGGCGGCGATAATAATAAACGCCGGGAGAATGTATATGACCGTCATGGTTATTGCGTCGAACGCGCTCTTGGCGGCGTCGGCGTTGATGAATCCGCGTACCCAGACCGGGGGATAGGTCGAGTTACTGCATATGAATTCAACTTTGAAAACCGTCCTGTCCGCGTTTGCTGGCAGTTCAACGCTCAGCGAGCTGACTTCGTCGCGGGTCAGACCCGCGTGCTCGAGCGCGATATCAATCGCCTTTTCGCTGTTTATTCCGTCCTTGAACTCGGTGCTTTTGTAGACGGGGTCGCTGAGCCCGGACATCGCGGTGTCCGCCTCATATTTGATTATCTTCCCGGAAAAGGCGTCGATTTCGTATTCGTATTTGTTGAAATCGAGACGGGTGTCGTAATAATAATATTTGTTCCCGTCCGTCTCGAATGTTCCGACCTCGCCGTTTTTGAGATTTTTGCTGTTTATCAGCGCGGCGGGGGACTCGCCGTCGATATATCTGCCGCTTGAGTCAAAGACATTGCAGTAGACCTCGTCGACGAAGAAGGCAAAATCGTTCTCGATTTCGAGAATGCCGTTCTTGTATTCTATCTCGTCAACATTGCGCTCGACCGTGCTTATCAGCTCATTCTGCAGGCGCGAATCGGCAATCTGCGAGCCTGTTATCAGTATTCCTCCGATGCCGAGGGAGCTGACAACGGCGATGAGCAGCGTTATCCACACCGTTATCCGCAGCTTGAACGAAGAGCGGCGGCGCGCGGGTCTTGCTTTTTTATTTGATGACATAGCCTGCACCCCTCACGGTGTGAATGAGTTTGATATCCTCGCCCTCGTCTATCTTCTTGCGGAGATATCGGATATATACGTCGACAACATTCGTGCCACCCTCGTAGTCGTAGTTCCAAATGTGATCCTCAATTTTCTCGCGGCTGAGTACAACGCCCTTGTTCATCACAAGATATTGCAGCAGCTCATATTCCTTTGCCGAGAGCGATATCTCCCTGCCCGCGCGTTCAACGCGCCTCGCTGCCGTGTCGACTGTCAGGTCGCCGACGGAAATTATGCCCGTCTTTTCTCCGTATTTTTTGCGCGTCATGACGCGCAGTCTCGCCGAGAGCTCGTCGAACGAAAACGGCTTTATCAGATAGTCGTCGGCACCGATGTCGAGCCCCGTGACCCTGTCTTCGATGCTGTCGCGCGCCGTCAGGAACAGCACCGGCGTGTCGATGCCGTGCGCCCTTATCTTTTTGACAAGCTCGAACCCGTTCATTATCGGCATCATGACATCGAACACCGCCGCGTCATAGTCGGTCGATGTTATCAGATCATTTGCCTCGCCGCCGTCAAAACAGCTGTCTACGCTGTAGCCGGCAGCCTTGAGCTGCTTTGTGATTATCCTGTTGAGACTCTTCTCGTCCTCGGCAAGCAGAATACGCATTGGATCACCCTCCGGTATAATTATACAGATTTTATCATAGCGTGTAAAGATTAAACGAAGATTAGGAAATCGGGCGTGGGTATAAAAATAACACGAACACCGCAAAAGCAGTATTCGTGTCATTGGTGGAGACGAAGAGGATCACTCGGCGCACTGCCGTGCGCCGACACGCACGCGGACTTTCCGACCGTCCACCGTACTGCTTTTATCGGCGTTTTTGATTTAACGGCACATCCCCTTGCGATATGCCGCGCTTCGCTCGGCGTGATATTTTTGCTGCGCAAAAGTGATATTATATTCGCCCTGAAGCTTGCAGAGCAAATATAACTCGGCGTATGCCGAATATCACTGCGAAGCAATAAAACTCGCCGCAGGCGAATATAACTGAAAAAACCTCGTTCTTATGAACGAGGTTTTTTCTTGGTGGAGACGAAGAGGATCGAACTCTCGACCTTACGGATGCGAACCGTACGCTCTCCCAGCTGAGCTACGCCCCCATTGGTTTGCTATGTGATTATAAGATTTTTTTTGCGGTTTGTCAAGTGTTCGGAGGCGGTTTGGAAAAATTTTTCTTCGCCGCCCCGGTTTTTATGCCATCGGCTTGCAGACATCGACCCAGCTTTCGGGCTTGGAGTATTCCTCGAGCTCTGCGGGAGTCAGCTCTATCATGCTGTTGCTGCTGCCGCAGGCGGGGTATACCGTATTGAATCTCTTGAGTGACTCGTCGAGATATATCTTCACTCCGTCGTTCACGGCAAACGGGCACACTCCGCCGACCGCGTGGCCGATAAGCTGCGCCGCCTCTTCGTGCGAGAGCATCTTTGCCTTTTTGCCGAAGCGCGATTTGTATTTTGCGTTGTCTATCTTCGTGTCGCCCGCCGCGACTATGAGTATCGGCTCGCCGTCGAGCGAGAAGGATATAGTTTTTGCTATCCTGCCCTCTTCGCAGCCGAGAGCCTTTGCCGCGAGGGCAACGGTCGCGCTCGATTCGTCTATCTCCATCACTCGGTCTTCGATTCCGAGCTTTCTGAAATATTCTCTGACTCTTTCTATTGACATTGGGTTTCCTCCAAATGCAAAAGCCGCAGGATCAACCGTGCGGCTCTTGATTTTTTGTTATTTGCGGCTCTTCTTGCTCTTGACTCCGTCGGTAACGCTCTCATCCGGCGCGCTGAACGCCGCGAGCCTGATTATCAGGATGATGAGTATCGCCGCGAGAGCTGAGCAGGCGTAGACAATCCACATGTTCGTGACGTTCGAGATGAACTTGCCAATAAACGGCACGCAGTGCGTGGCGAGCGCGACTATTGAAGCACCCTCGGGCACGGACGAGCCGAACGCAAATTCGTATTTGCCGCCGAGCTTGTACAGCGCAACTTCGTCCGCGGATGCGGCGGATGCCCTGCGTGTGAGGCACAGCGAGCCGCTCTTTATATTCGAGCCTGCGACATTTTCGCTGCACACGGCGAGTCCGCGGTCGAGCAGGAATTTGTCGGGGTGCGCCGCTGCAACGCAGAGAAGCGCGGTGACGAGCGACACAACGGCTATTATGACGATGAGAACAGTCGTGAATATCCTCGCGCCCTTGAATTTATCTTTCTGCGGCTTGAATCCGTTTTGGAGCATCGCACCCGAATAGTCCGAGGTGCGCTCGAAGTCGAACTTCGGCTCGACCTTGGAAGCTGTCTCATCGGAGAGGGCCTTGCGCGGTCTGCTCTTGTCTATCGGCGCGCCGAAATATCCGTGGGGATCGGGTTCGCCGTATTCATTCTTCTGCTTTTCAACAGGCACTTCTTTAACTTCGGGCTCTGACTCTTCGACAGAAACCTCTTCCTCGCCGGAATAAGTCTCTTCAAAGTCGTCCTCTACCGGTTCGAGCTCGTTTGCGGAGATAACCGAGTTGTCTATCACGCTGTCATAGCTGCGCTCTTCAACGCGTCTCGCTTCCTCAGCCGCTTTTGCTTCGGCTGCTGCTCTTGCTTCAGCTGCTGCCTTTGCTTCGGCTGCTGCTCGGGCTTCCTCGGCTTTTCGTGCTTCTTCGGCGGCTTTTATCTCTGCCGCCGCCTTTTCCGCCGCCGCGTTCAGCTCATCCTGCTTGGCCTTTTCCATGCGCGCCTCAAATTCGGCGTTGAGCTGTTCGATGGTCTTTGGCATAAATTTATCCATTTTCTCTTCACCTTCCGACTTAAAACAAAAATCTCCTATATAAGTCTATTATAAAGTATAATATTTGAAGCACACAAAGTCAACAAAAAAGCCCGAATGTCGCAGAACATGTGCGCATTTGCTCAAAAAAGGCTGAAAAAGCGGGCGCATAAAGTATAATCAAAGCGGAGAAAAACAGAAAAGGAGAAAGACCATGGGAATGAAAGAATGCACACTGGCGAGCTCTATTATCCGAACGAGGAGTCGATATTCGACGAGCAGCTCAAAAAGCTCGATCTGCTCTACGAGTTCAATTCCACGCGCCCGACTGAGCAGAAGAGACGGCAGGCGCTGATGAAAGAGATGTTCGCCGAAGTCGGCGAGAACTGCTATCTCGAACCGCCGTTCCACGCGAATTGGGGCGGGGCGCATATGTATCTGGGCGACAGTGTATACGCTAATTTCAATTTCACCGCCGTGGACGACTCGCATATCTATATCGGCTCTTATACGATGATAGGACCCAACGTGACCGTTGCCACAGCGGGGCATCCTATCCTGCCCGAGCTGCGCGAAAAGGCGTATCAGTTCAATATGCCCGTGCATATCGGCAGAAACTGCTGGATAGGTGCGGGAGCTGTGATAATGCCCGGAGTGACGATAGGGGACAACAGCGTTATCGGCGCGGGCAGCGTCGTGACGAAAGACATTCCGGCGAACGTCGTCGCCTACGGGAATCCCTGCCGCGTCGCGAGGGAGATAAGCGAGCACGACCGCGAGTTTTATTATAAAGACAGACGAATCACAAAAGAGATTTTTGACGAGATAAAGAATATATAAATCAAACCCACCAAAGTGAACCCGCCGCAGATATAAGTCCGAGACGGGTTTTATTGTGTGAATATTATTAGGGGAGACTCATAGAAAAATGAGTCTCCCCTTTTTAATTTAATCCGAAATATTATTAAAAGTTCTCGTGAAAGTAATCAATCGCGCCAGAATCCAAAATTCGAGCGTACATGTTGAAACGACATTTATTTCCTATTTCACCATATTCATTTACCGGGAAATAATATCCGGACAGTTCTACAATATAACAACCGTCTTTATCGCGATGTTCTACTTTTTCAGTTCCATAGTTAATTCTGACAGATGTTGTGCTGCTGTGGTCGCAGCAAGCATTTACGGTTCGTTGCTTGGCAATTTCTATGGCTCTGCTTTCTGTTATCTTTGAACCGGATGACGAGCCGCCGGAGTTGCTTTTGGAACAACCGGCAACACAGCCGATGCAAATTAATAGGCAGGCGAATACTAATAATAAAGATGTGAACCTTTTCAAAATAATCTCTCCTTCTCTTTACTGATTACCATTAGATTTTTCAAAAGTAATCGTTTTTTCTTGCACATGGATTTTTAGTCCTCTGGATTCGGCGAATTTTGCCATAGCGGATCTATGAGTTAAATACGATATATCCTTTGGCATTGCCCGACCTGTTAGCTTTTTGTATTGCTTTTCAGATAGGGAAAAATCGGTTGAAGATTCCAACATTTCCGCAATTTTGGAAAAGTCAATTGACGGCATTTTTACCCTCCTTTCGAGAACATAATACTCAAAAATTGAGTAAATGTCAATACAATATTTTTGAGTGTTTTATGATGTATACATTAATAATAAATAATATGAGGGGCGGAATGCATGGAATATCGAGAAAGAATCAAAAATGTCCGTGAGGATCATGACCTAACGCAGGCGCAAGTCGGAAAGTTATTGGATAAGTCTCAGCAGGGATATAATCATATTGAAATGGGACGAGCCGAATTAAAAATTGATGATTTGATTCGGCTGTGTAGGTTTTACGATTTGTCCGCCGACTATTTAATTGGATTGACAGACAAGCCGCTTTCTTATAAAACTTGGGAACGTGAATAGTATAAAGAGGGCAATTCTCATCCTAGGCTCATGAATCGAAATGCGAAATAGCAAGCCGGATTGAAACTTGATTTTATGATAGCAATTAAATAAATAGGGAGAATCCATATTGGATTCTCCCTATTGCTTATTGTGCTTATATTATTTGTATTTCGGTCTCGCAACATATGAGGTGTGGAGCACTTCGTGCGCCTTGTGGCTGCCGGGCTCGCCGAGGAACTCGGCGTAGAGACGCTTGACAGCTTCGCTCTCATGCGACTTGCGCAGGGGCATATCCTTGTCCGCCTCGTAGAGAGCGGCGGCTCTGCGCGCTCTGAGGTCGACGAAGTTGCGCACGACTGCGTGCTGGATCGGCTGACCGCCGCCGTTGACGCAGCCGCCGGGGCAGCCCATGATCTCGATGAAGTGATAGTCGGCAGTGCCGTTCTTGACCTTCTCCATAATCGTGTTGGCGTTTGCAAGTCCGCTGACTACGCAGACCTTGACTTCCATGCCGTTGACGGTGTAGGAAGCTTCCTTTATTCCGTCGGTGCCGCGAACCTCGGTGAAGTCGAGGCTCTTGAGCTCCTCGCCGGAGAGCTTCTCAACGGCGGTTCTCAGCGCCGCTTCCATAACGCCGCCGGTTGCGCCGAAGATAACAGCCGCGCCGGTGGAGTCGCCCAGAGGATTGTCGAACTCTTCGTCGGGCAGGTGCTTGAAGTATATTCCTGCGCTCTCGATCATTCTGCCGAGCTCTCTCGTGGTCAGCGAGTAGTCAACATCCGGATAGCCGGACGCCGCCTGATCGTCGCGCTTGGTCTCGAACTTCTTCGCCGTGCAGGGCATGATGCCGACAACGACGATATCCTTCGGGTCGATGCCCATCTTCTCGGCATACCAGGTCTTGATTATCGCGCCCGACATCTGCTGGGGCGATTTGCAGGTCGAGAGGTGATCGAGCATATCGGGATAGTAATGCTCGCAGTATTTTATCCATCCGGGCGAGCAGGAGGTTATCATCGGGAGCACGCCGCCGTTCTGGACTCTGCCGAGGAACTCGTTTGCCTCTTCGACAATCGTGAGGTCTGCGCCGAAGTCGGTGTCAAAGACCTTGTCGAAGCCGAGACGTCTGAGTGCCGCGACCATCTTGCCCTGAACATTGGTGCCGATGTGCATTCCGAAGCACTCTCCGAGAGTGACGCGGATTGAAGGCGCGGTGTGAACAACGACAAACTTCTCGGGATCGTTGATAGCCTCGAGAACCTTTGCGGTGTCGTCCTTCTCATATATAGCGCCGGTCGGGCAGTTGACGATGCACTGGCCGCAGGAGACGCACGCCACGGAATCGAGCGGTCTCTCAAACGCCGAGCCGATGTGGGTGTCAAATCCGCGGGCGTTTGCGCCGATAACGGAGATGTGCTGAGCCTGACATGCTGCGACGCAGCGGCGGCAGAGAATGCACTTGCCGTTGTCTCTTATCATATGAATAGCGGAATCGTCGTATTCGTGAACGGGATTTGCGCCGTCGAAGCGACCCTCGTCGTCAACGCCGAACTCCTTGCAGAGCTGCTGGAGCTCACAGGTTCCGCTGCGGACGCAGGAGAGACACTTTCTGTCATGCGTCGAAAGAATGAGCTCAAGGGTCATCTTGCGGCTCTTGCGGACGCGCTCGGTGTTTGTGAATATCTCCATACCCTCGTTAACGGGGTATACGCAGGCGGTCACGAGCGAACGCGCGCCCTTGACCTCGACCATGCAGATGCGGCATGCGCCGATTTCGTTTATTTTCTTGAGGTAGCAGAGGGTCGGGATCTCAATGCCGGCCATACGCGCCGCCTCAAGTATGGATATGCCCTTGGGTACGCTCAGGGGCATGTTGTTTATCTTTATGTTTACCATTTCCATGCTGTGTTGACCCTCCTTCCTTAACCTTTGCTGATTGCCTTGGCGCGCTTGCAGTTTTCCATGCAGACGCCGCACTTGATGCACTTCGCCGTGTCGATAGTGTACGACGGCAGCTTGTGACCCTCTGCGACATAGTCGGTCTTGCCGATAGCCGAGACGGGGCAGTTTCTGGCGCAGAGACCGCAGCCGATGCACAGATCCTTGTCGATCTTGAAGCTCAGCAGCGCCTTACATACGCCTGCGGGACACTTCTTGTCGACTATATGCGCTATATACTCATCGCGGAAGAACTTGAGGGTCGCAAGGACGGGGTTGGGAGCCGTCTGACCGAGTCCGCAAAGGGAGTTTTCTTTGATGTAATGGGCGAGTTCTTCGAGCTTGTCCAGATCCTCGAGCGTCGCCTTGCCGGCGATGATCTTTTCGAGTATCTCCTGCATTCTTCTCGTGCCGATACGGCAGGGGGAGCACTTTCCGCAGGACTCATCAACGGTGAAGTCAAGGAAGAACTTGGCTATATCGACCATGCAGTTGCTGTCGTCCATGACGATAAGTCCGCCCGAACCCATCATGCAGCCGATGGCGGTGAGGTTGTCGTAGTCTATCTCGGTGTCCATGAGACTCGCAGGGATACATCCGCCGGAGGGTCCGCCGGTCTGAGCCGCCTTGAACTTTCTGCCGTTGGGGATGCCGCCGCCGATGTCCTCGACAATTTCGCGCAGGGTCGTGCCCATGGGGATCTCAACGAGACCGGTGTGCTTGATGTTGCCGCCGAGTGCAAAGACCTTGGTGCCCTTGGAGCGCTCGGTGCCCATGGAGGCGAAGCTCTCCGCGCCGTGCAGGATTATCTGCGGGATGTTTGCAAATGTTTCGACGTTGTTCTCGGTAGTGGGCTTTCCGAAAAGACCCTTTTCCGCCGGGAACGGAGGTCTCGGACGGGGCTCGCCGCGGTTGCCCTCGATGGAGGTCATGAGCGCGGTCTCTTCGCCGCAGACGAATGCGCCTGCACCGAGTCTTATATGAAGATCGAAGTCGAAGCCGCTGTCGAAGATGTTCTTGCCGAGCAGTCCGAGCTCGCGCGCTTCGTCTATTGCTATCTGAAGTCTCTTGACCGCTATCGGATACTCCGCGCGGACATAGATATAGCCCTCGGTCGCGCCGGTGGCGTAGCCGCATATCGCCATGGCTTCAACGATGCAGTGCGGGTCGCCCTCGAGTACGGAGCGATCCATGAATGCGCCCGGATCGCCCTCGTCGGCGTTGCAGACGACATATTTCTGATCCGCCTGATTCTTGCGGGTGAAGCTCCATTTCAGACCTGTCGGGAATCCGCCGCCGCCTCTGCCGCGCAGACCGGAATCCTTGACTATCTGGATGACCTCGTCCGGGGTGTATTCGGTCAGGCATTTTGCAAGAGCCTGATAGCCGTCCATGGCTATGTATTCATTGATATTCTCGGGGTCGATAACGCCGCAGTTGCGCAGCGCGACTCTCTTCTGCTTTTTATAGAACTGAGTCTCGTTGAGGCTCTTGACGGTGTCGCCGGCGACGGTATCATCGTAGAGCAGATGCTTGACTATTCTGCCCTTGATGAGGTGCTCGTCAACTATCTCCGGAACGTCCTCGACCTTTATCTGGCTGTAGAACGCGCCTTCGGGATAAACAACGACTATCGGACCCAGGGCGCACAGACCGAAGCAGCCTGTCCTGATGACCTTGATTTCGTCTGCGAGACCTTTTTCGGCGATCTCCTTTTCAAACTCGGCAATTATTTCTGCACTGTGAGAAGAAGTACAGCCGGTACCGCCGCAGACAAGAACGTGTGAACGATACATTGATTTTCCTCCTTGTTATTTGGCGATAGCGCCGACCGTAAATTCGCCGACGGGGTTGCCGTTGACGAGATGATCGCTGACGATGCGCGCGACCATTTCGGGCGTTACCTTGACATAGGTGACCTTTTCTTTGCCGGGCTCGAAAACCTCGACTATCGGCTCATACTGGCACATGCCGATGCAGCCGGTCTGCGAGACGGTGACATGGCTGAGATTGCGGCGTGCAATCTCGTCAACGAGTGCGGTGAGCACGGGCTTTGCGCCTGCCGCGATGCCGCAGGTAGCCATGCCGACGAGCACGCGGGTTGTGTATTCGTTGTCTTCGCGGATATTCATATTGGCCTTTGCCTTATCTCTTATTGCGTTAAGTTCAGCAAGTGATTTCATGGTTATTCCTTTCCCGGCGCCGGGCGCCGTCATATGGTTTTTTTAAGTAGCGCTGTGTTCTCGTCGATATATTCTTTCATCCACTGCACAACATCCGGATTGTCGAGCGGCACGCCGTCGAGGATATTTTTAATTTCCCGCGTGTCGAGCACGAATTCTTTTTTATCGACCGAACGGCGGTAGATAAAATCCCTGTCGGTGTTCATTGATATGAGCACCGTTACCGTTGAGGTCATGTCCCCGAGGGGAGTGAAGTCTATGCTGTCCGAATGAAATACGGCTTTTGTGGAGGTGCCGACGCCTTTTTTTGAGGTTATCTCAAAACTGCCGCCGGTCTGCTCTGCCGCGAGGCGGAACAGCGGTATGCCCATGCCGACCTTGCGCGTTGTGCGCGTGGTGAAAAACGGATCGCAGACATTTTGAAGCTGTTCTTCGTCCATGCCGCAGCCGTTGTCGGAAACCGTGAGCGTGAGAAGATGCTCTTTTCTGCTTTCGCTGACATCTATTGTTATCAGCGACGCCCCGGCTGATATGGAGTTCTGGGCTATATCGAGAATGTTGAGTGACAGCTCGCGCATGGCGTTAAGCGTCCAGGTATTTGTCGAGAATGCCGTCTATCTGATCGGGGGTGAGTCTGCCGTAGACATCGTCGTTGATCGTCATGACGGGGGCAAGTCCGCACGCGCCGATGCAGCGGCAGGCTTCGATGGAGAAGCACGCGTCGTCACTGCACTCGCCGGGGCCGATGCCGAGTCTCTCGCTTATCTTGTCGAGGATAGCCTGCGAGCCTTTGACATAGCAGGCGGTTCCGAGACATACGGAGATGTTGTATCTGCCCTTGGGGCTCAGAGCGAACTGGGCGTAGAAAGTCGATACGCCGTATACCTTCTCGAGCGGAACGTCCATTCCCTCGGCTATCATAGCCTGTACCTCGAACGGAAGATAACCGTAGATGAGCTGAGCCTCCTGCATGACGTGCATCAGCAGGCTCTTGTCGCCGTTGCATTCTGCGATAACGGCATTGAGCTTCTCTTCCTGTTCCGGGGTGCCGGAAAAAGGTATCTTACTGATTTTTTTGAGCATTTGTAGCCTTTCCCTCCTTAGGTTTGAGAAAAATAACAGATAGGCAAAAAGGGGTTTCCTTTTCACATTAAGAGTAATTATATCATGCGGGTCTGAAAATTGCTACAGTTTAAGGAAAAAAATATCGATAAACTATATACCAATTACATACCCTGCAGGTAGTAATTACCTTTCAACAGATCAATGACCGCCTGTGGCGATGCGCAGGGGAGCTCAAGCTCGGTGCTCGCCGAGCCGACATTTTCGAGGCAGTGCGCGTCGGACGCGCGCAGAAGCCTCATTTTTTGGAGCAGCGGATGCTCTTCAATGAGCCTGTCCGCCTGAGCGAAAGCGGACATCTCGGCGTTTGCGAATCCCCAGCTTTCGTCGAACGAGCCGAGGTTTGCAACCACGCTGAACGACGGACGGTCAACATGAGCGGGATAGCAGACCCCGCCGAAGCCGGAGACGAGAGGGAAAACCTCGCCGATTGAAATAAAGCTCGCCGTGCTCAGCAGATTCTCCTCGCGCCCGAGAATACCGTCCCTGTCGTCCATTATCAGCTGTTCGCCGAAAATATCGAGCCGATTTTTAATCTTCGGCAGGCGCTCGGCAACGTAGCTCGAAAACGCGAGCGCGGAATCGACATCCGGAAACAGGCACACGACGTGCACCTCTTCGGAAGTCGTCAGCTCCATGCCGGGCACGAAAGCGATTCCGGCTTCCTCAGCCGCACGCGCCGCGGCGGGGCAGTTGAGCGAAGAGTTGTGGTCGGTCAGCGCAAGGATATCTAGCCCCATGACCTTTGCCATGTTGACAAGGTTATAGGGAGTCATCTCCTCGTCGCCGCAGGGCGACAGACACGAGTGGATATGCAGATCACATAAAAATCCCGGCATAATTCGACTCCGAATATTTTTGCTGGCTTCGTTTGAAGTAATAAGTAAAATGTATATGGTATGGGCGGATGTCGCCCGCGATTTAGCACAAGTTTATTGACTCGCAGTTTGTATTCGACGCACCGTTGCCGCGCAAGCGGTGGGAAAGGCTTATCATAGCCAACTTTTGAAAACAAATTTTATAACACTGTGGAATTTTATTTTGGCTCCCTTGTGTAAAGGGAGCTGGCTCGGCGTAAGCCGAGACTGAGGGATTGCGGTACAGAACCGACTGATTTTTTGCCTCTTCCGCACAAATCCCCACAATACAGCATATTTATACTTCTTATATTATACATGGTTATATCAATAAATCAACACCTATATATCAATTATGATATGTCTTTTTCAGCTCTTTTGTCGCTTCGCCGCTGAGTAGGCAGAGCGAGATGAGGTTCGGCATCGCCATGAGCGCGTTCGCGAGGTCTGAGAGTTCCCATACAAGCTCGAGGTCGGCGACGCATCCGACGAATACCGCCGCGGCGTAAATTATGTTGTATATCTTCGCGCTCTTTGCGCCCAGCAGATATTCGAGCCCGCGCCGCCCGTAATATGACCAGCCGATGAGCGTTGCAAAGGCAAAAATGCAGATACTCACGCAGACGAAAATGCTCCCGGTTCTTCCGAATACGCTGCCGAATGCCGCGGCGCAGGCGAGAGAGCCGTCACCGTCCGTCGGCGCGCCGGAGACCAAGAGAGTTATTGCAGTTACGGTGCACATGACGACTGTGTCGAGAAAAACCTCAAGTATGCCCCAGCAGCCCTGCTCGGCGGGTGAATCCGTCTGCGCCGCCGCGTGGATTATCGCGTTGCTGCCGAGCCCCGCTTCGTTTGAAAAAACTCCGCGCGCCACCCCGTAGCGCAGGGCTTTTTTTATCCCGTAGCCCGCCGCTCCTCCCGCCGCCGCGCGAAGCGAAAAAGCCTCGGATATTATGCGCGAAAACGCCGACGGCACGGCGCGGAAGTTCTTTATTATGACCGCGAAGCTCGCGAGAATGAATATCGCCGTCATGGCGGGGATTATCTTCTCCGCCGCCGATGCGATCCTCTTGAGCCCGCCGCAGGTTATCGCGAACACGCCTGCGGCGAGAATCAGTCCTGTTATCGCGGGACTCAGCCCGAATGAGCCCGAGAGCGAGAGCGCGGCGGCGTTCGCCTGGGTCATATTGCCGATGCCAAGCGAAGCTATGACCAACAGAACGCAGAAAATTTTTGCCATGTGCCTGAATCCCAGTCCGCGCTCCATATAGACGAACGCGCCGCCCATCCATTCGCCGTTTTCGTCGCGGTATCTGTATTTTATGCCGAGTATATTTTCACAGCACGCGCTCATCATGCCGATTATCGCGCTTATCACCATCCAGAAAACCGCGCCCGCGCCGCCGGAGGCTATCGCCGCCGCCACGCCGACTATGTTGCCCGTGCCCATGCACGCGGCGAGTGCGGCGGAGAGCGCCTGCGTCTGCGATATCGAGCCTTTGCCGGATTCCCGGCTCTTTTTGCTGAATATACTGCCGAGCGTCGTTTTCATCCATGTGCCGACGTGCGTTATCTGGAAAAATCCCGACCGCACGCTCAGCAGAAGCCCCGTGCCCGTGAAAGCGACGAGCAGCGGGACTCCCCAGACCGCCGAATTTATCGAAGAAACGAGCGAACAAAACGAGTCCGTGGGATCACCTCCGAAAAATGAAAAGGATTGATTTAAAGCGCGGATTAGTATATACTATAATCTGTATAATAAGATTCGCGAAAGGGAACGTGATATCTTGAAGGATTTCGGATTTGTCAAGACCGCGGCGGTCTGCCCGAGGGTGACGGTCGGCGCGGCTGATAAAAATGTTGATAATATGCTGCCGCTGATAAAAGGGGCGGCTTCGTCCGGCGCGCAGATAATCGCCCTGCCGGAACTATGCATAACCGGCTATACCTGCTCCGACCTTTTTTCGCAGGACAGGCTCATCGAAAGCGCGGAGGCCGCGCTCGGCAGACTCATTCTTGAATGTGCCGATATCGGCGCGCTCGTGATAGTCGGACTCCCGGTGCGCGTGCGCGGCAGGCTCTTCAACTGCGCCGCCGCGTTCCAGAACGGCAGGCTCGTGGGCGTTGTCCCGAAGAGCTATCTGCCGAATTACAACGAGTTCTATGAAAAGCGCCACTTCGTCTCGGGACTTGATACGCCGTGCGATACCGTCACCCTCTGCGGGCAGGAGGTGCCGTTCGGCAATGTGCTCTTCTGCGCGGGCAACGGCGCTGCGGTCGGAATTGAGCTGTGCGAGGATATGTGGGTGCCTGTGTCGCCCGGAACCGTCCTTGCGCTCAGCGGCGCGGATATAATAGTGAACATCTCCGCCTCCGACGAGATGGTCACAAAGAATGATTTCAGGCTGAGTCTTATTGAACAGACGAGCGCGCGGTGCTACTGCGGCTATGTCTATTCCTCCGCCGGCATCGGCGAGAGCACGACTGACCTTGTGTTCTCCGGCGCGTGCACGATAGCCGAAAACGGCGGCATACTCGCGAGAAACGAGCGTTTTGAGCGAAACGGCGCGGCGGTTTACGCCTGCATTGATGTCAAAAAGCTCGAAGCTCTGCGCCGAAACAGCGAATTTTATGACAACGCGGCTCGCTATGCCGACCGCGATATAAGGCGCGTTGATATAACCCTGCCGGAGCTCAAAGAGAGCGATATTGACAGAAACTTCGACGCGCACCCGTTCGTGCCCTCGGATGAAAAAGTCAGACGCGCGCGCTGCGCCGAGATATTCAATATCCAGGCGGCGGGACTCGCGAAGAGAATCGAGCATATCGGGCTTAAAAAAGCGGTCATCGGCATTTCGGGCGGACTCGATTCGGCTCTTGCTCTGCTTGTTGCGGACAAGGCGTTTGATCTTCTCGCCCTGCCGAAAGAAAATATAATCTGCATCACGATGCCGGGCTTCGGCACGACGAAGCGAACGAAGTCGAGCGCCGTCACGCTCACCGAGTGCATCGGAGCGCAGCTCAGGGATATAGATATTGTCCCCGCGTGTACTCAGCATATGCGGGACATAGGTCACGATATGAGCATACTAGATGTGACTTATGAAAATGTTCAGGCACGCGAGCGCACGCAGATACTCATGGACACCGCGAACAAAGAGGGTGCGCTGCTCGTAGGCACGGGCGATTTGTCCGAGCTTGCGCTCGGCTGGTGCACCTATAACGCCGACCACATGAGCATGTACGGAGTCAACTGCTCCGTGCCCAAGACGCTCGTGCGATATCTCGTCGATTTCGTTGCGGACGAGAGGGGAGGCAAGCTCGGCGAGGTGCTCCGCGAGATACTCGCGACTCCGGTCAGCCCCGAATTGCTCCCGCCCGACAAAAACGGCAAAATAGCGCAAAAGACCGAGGACACACTCGGCCCCTATGAGGTTCACGATTTCTTCCTCTATCATTTCCAGCGCTTCGGCGCTTCACCCGACAAGCTCATGTTCATGGCGTGCCGCGCGTTTGACGGAGTATACAGCCGCGAGCAGATTGAAAAATGGCTCAGGTTATTTATGAAGAGATTCTTCTCCCAGCAGTTCAAACGATCCTGCATACCGGACGGTCCGAAGGTCGGATCTGTCAGCCTCTCGCCTCGCGGCGACTGGCGTATGCCCTCCGACGCGGATTCCTCCGCATGGCTCGATATCTGATGAAAGGATAAACGAAAATGAAGAAGTTCAAAAGCTTTGTCGCCGTTCTGCTCTGCCTTGCCGCCGTATTCTGCACTGCGGGCTGTTCGGCATCAAAAAAGAGCGCGCTGAATATCTCGGGCGCGCGGATAGACTATGAGACATTTTTATATTATTTCGACCAGGTTCACGCGTTCCCCGAAAAATATGAGCTTGCCGCCGATGCGACGAACGAGCAGATGATCGACGCCGCGATTGAGCTGTGCTGCGAATATGTCGCGGTCAACACGAAGCTCTCCGAATACGGGCTGACTCTCTCCGCTTCCGAAAAGCGCTCGGCTTCGAATAATCTTGAAGACCTGTGGCATGTTTTCTCGGGCTACTATGAGAAGCTCGGCGTGTCGAAGCAGACGCTCATGAAAATAGAGACCGCCGACACCTCGCGTAACAGACTTTTCTATTATATCTATGACGAGGGCGGCGAAAAGGCGGTCAGCGAGGACGATATAAAGAAATACTATAACGAGAATTATATCTCCTTCCGTGCCATAACCGGCTACCTCACAACGACCGACGCGAACGGCGACACCGTAGTTATGACTGCGGATCAGAAAGCGGCAATGAACAAGGAGTTCATGGAGCTCTCGACGCGCCTGGGCAACGGGCAGACGATGAACGAGATAGTCGAGCTCTATTCCAAGAAGCATCCGGATTCCACAGTTTCGGATCAGCTCCAGTTTATAAAAAAAGGCACGGATTCCTATCCCGAAGGCTTCCTTGAAAAGGTTCAGCAGCTCTCCGTCGGCTCGAACACCGTGCTTATCATGGACAACTATATTTTTCTCATTCTCAGAGAGAATCCCTCGGAGGACGAGGCGAAGCAATACTACGACCGCTACCGCGACGACTGCCTCAAGAGCCTGCGCGGGGACGAGTTCAAGACAATAGTCGAGGGCTACGCCTCCGAGCTTTCGGTCGAGCGCAACGACAGGGTCATAAACAAGGCTGTCAAGGAGGTTCTCAAAGATGGCTGATATAATCAGAAATGAGGTCATCGATGCAGTACTCACACGCCAGACAATAAGAGAATATAAGCCAATAATGCTCACCGACGCTCAGCTCGATACGCTGACCGCGGCGGCGATGATGGCTCCGAGCGGGCGCAACTGCCAGCCCTGCCATGTCAGATTCATATGCAATGACGCTATGCTGCGCCAGATGCAGATAGATTTCAAGAATATCGTTGGCTGGGACACGCCCGTTCACACACGAAGCGACAAGAATCCGTTCTATCATAATGCGCCGGTGTTCGCCGCAATATTCGCAAAGCCCAGAAGTCAGATGGATGCCGGAATCATGGTCGAGAACATATGCATCGCCGCAAAGGGACTCGGACTCGGTACATGTATAGTCGGCAGCGCGGGCGCGCTGTTTGACGACGCCGGCAAGGGTGCTTATTGGCGCGGGGAGATCGACATTCCCCTTGATCTTCAGTATATGATAGGCGTTGCGATAGGCGTGCCGGATGAAGTGCCGGAGCAGAAGCCGCGCGATCCGAGTCATTACAAAACAATAAGATAACAAAAGATAAGATAAAATAAACTAACCGCCGCAGAGAATAAACTTTGCGGCGGCTGTTTTTATAAATTTTGTTCACTGCATGAAAACCGCCCGTGCCGATTTTTCAGCACGGGCGGAATTTAATTTATCTGTTCTTTATGATGTGGGGCAGGATGAGAATATATTTGACGAGCATATAGACTATTGCGACCGGGACATTCACGACATTCTTCGTGAAGTTTGAAAGGAAGTCGGTGGGCAGCTCTTCATGCTCCTTGGCTTCGCCCTTGGTGGTCTTCTTTATCGCGTATTCGTCGAACTTCTCGTAGCCGGTTGCCTCGCAGGTCTCATCGTCAACATCAACGGTGTATGCGCGGTAGATAAGTCTGTCGCCGTCGATGGTGAAGGTGCTGAACATCGACTTGTAGGGCTGCGCGGCAACGGCGGAATTTTTGAGGA
>OGYL01000566.1_pt1 | contig 29458 bp, 15 predicted proteins | sample 1576541 | NCBI WGS metagenome assembly OGYL01 (sample SAMEA3541551, study PRJEB24748) | human gut metagenome | biome: human gut; feature: human-associated habitat; material: faeces | place: China | collected 2012 | reverse complement strand
CTCATTGCCGAAGTCGACCCGGTAAGTGTCCGCAATGCCTATGATGCGGCCAAAGCAGTAAGAGAGCAGGCAGAAGACGCTTACAGACGTATGAAGCAGCTGCATGCCGAGGGAAACCTTACCGAGATGCAGTGGATTGAGGTGCAAAGCAAGCTCCGTCAGGCTGTGTCTACAGAGAACATTGCCCGCAAGAGTCTGACCGACTGTCGTCTTTATGCGCCATACAGCGGTTATGTGTCTGAAAAACTTGTCGAGGCAGGACAGAATGCTGCGCCCGGCATGCCGGTGATAAAGCTGGTAAGTATAAATAAGGTGAAGGTGAAGATTGCCGTGCCCGAAGACGAAATGTCGGGCATAAGAGTTGGTCAGAGTGCCCTTGTGCGTGTTCCGGCACTGCAGAACTACAGCTATAGCGGCCGTGTGGCCGAGAAAGGTGTGTCTGCCGATCCCTTGTCACGCTCATACGAAGTGAAGATAGAGATTTCCAACTCAGCGCACAAGCTGCTTCCGGGTATGGTGTGCGAGGCCTATGTCGGCGACAATCTTACGGCTACCAATGTGGCTCTGCCTGCCGAGATAATACAGATAGACACCGACAACCGCCCCTTTGTTTGGACTGCCGTAGGCGGAAAGGCTCATAAAACATATGTAGAAGTGGGCGAGAGCGTAGGCAGCCGCGTGGTGATTAACAGCGGAATTAGTGCTGGCGACAAAGTCATTGTCAGCGGACAGCAGAAAGTCAGCGAGGGAACTAAAATAAAAGAACTATGATAAAGAAGAAAAGAAACATTGTGGAGTGGGCCATGCACTATCGTCAGATAGTGATAATGGTTACATGCTGCCTTGTGGCCTTCGGCATCTATGGACTCACCGACATGAACAAAAACGAGTTTCCCGATTTCACGGTGCGCCAGGGCGTGGTGGTTGCCGTCTATCCGGGCGTGTCGGCACAGGATGTTGAGGAGCAGCTCACAAAACCACTCGAGAACTACATATTTTCATATAAGGAAGTAAAAAAGGAGAAAACCAAGTCGTACAGCCGTAACGGCATGGCCATAATTCAGATTGAGCTTAACGACGATGTGTCGGGCACAGACAAGGACAACTTCTGGAGCAAGTTCAAGCACGGCATCAACACGTTCAAGGCACAGTTGCCTTCGGGTGTGCTTGCGCTGATGGTGCAGGACGATTTCGGCGATACGTCCGCCCTGCTCATAACGATGGAGAGCAAGGACAAGACTTACCGCGAGCTCAACGACTACATGGACGACCTGAAAGACAGGCTGCGCCGCATTGAGAGCATTGGCCGCATGAACGTTACCGGAATGCAGAAGGAACAGATTTCAATATATCTCGACAGCGACAAGATGTCTCACTATGGCATCGGTGCCAACACCATAGCCACGAGTCTCTTTGCCAAAGGATTTGTTACCACGGCAGGCACGCAGAAGAGCGCCGGCTACGACAGCCCTATACAGGTGGAGCGCTCGCTCAATGTCGTTGGCGACGTGGAGCAGCTTGTGGTCTATTCCGATCCGTCGGGCAATGTGGTGCGCCTGAAAGACGTTGCCAAGATAAAGCGCGAGTATCCCCAGCCGTCGTCGTATGTAACCAACAACGGTGTGAAGTGTCTCGTGCTCAGTGTGGAGATGAAGAAGGGCCGCAGCATCACGGCCATGGGAGCTGACATCGAAAAAGTGATGGACGAGTTTAAGTCTACATTGCCTTCGGATGTAAGCATCTTCACCATAACAGACCAGACCAAAGTGGTAAACGACAGTGTGGTAAACTTTCTCCGCGAGCTTCTAATCGCCATTGCAGCAGTGGTAATAGTGATAATGCTGTTTTTGCCGATGCGTGTCGCTCTCGTGGCGGCATCCACCATACCTATTTCTATTTTCATCTCTTTAGGATTGTTTTATGCTTTCGGCATAGAGCTTAACACTGTTACGCTGGCTGCACTTATAGTTACGCTGGGTATGATTGTCGACAACTCAATCGTGATAATCGACAGCTACATGGAGATGCTTGCCGAGGGCAAGTCGCGCTGGACAGCGTCTATATGCAGTGCCACTCATTTCTTCAAGTCTATATTCTCGGCCACACTGGCAATAAGCATCACGTTCTTCCCGTTCCTGCTTACGATGAAAGGCATGTTCCACGACTTTCTGCTCTATTTCCCGTGGGCCATCACTATCGTGCTGCTGATATCGCTTTTGGTGGCCGAACTTATTGTGCCGTTCCTTCAGTTCTATTTCATACGCAAGCCAATGAATGCAGGCGGCGAAAAGAAGAAGTTTTCGTTTCTCGACCTTGTTCAGCGTTATTACGACTGGCTCATAGGCCACTGCTTTGCCCATCCTTACATCACTGTTTCGGTAGGCGTGGCAAGCATAGTGCTGGGCTCTGTCATGGTGTCGCTTCTGCCTCAGAAAATGATGCCTACAGCCGAGCGCAACCAGTTTGCTGTTGAAATTTATCTTCCTGACGGAACTTCGCTCAGCCATACATCGGCCGTTGCCGACAGCCTGGAGCATATCTTGCGCAGAGACAGCCGCGTGGTGTCGGTGGCATCGTTCAAGGGCACTTCGTCGCCGCGTTTCCATACAGCCTATGCACCGCAGTTTGGCGGGCCTAACTATGCACAGTTTATTGTCAACACAAGAAGCAACAGCGACACCGAGGCCCTGCTGAAGGACTACCGCATGAAGTATGCCTCTTATTTCCCCGACGCTTATGTAAGGTTCAAGCAGCTCACTTATTCGCAGGATGCCAATCCCGTTGAGCTCAGACTTACGGGCGACGACTGGCAGCAGCTTAAGTCGGTTGCCGACTCCGTAACGCGTCTGTGGCGCAACAATCCTTATCTGATGCTTGTGCGCAACGATGTCAACGAGCCGCTGATGACAACAGATGTAAAACTCGACGAGACCAAGGCCGGACGCATGGGCGTGACCAACGCCATGGTTGAAACCACGCTCGCCACACGCTATAACAGCAGCGGAATAAGTCTTGGCACGATATGGGACGGCGACTATAGCTATGGCGTATGTATTAAAGGAACCAAGGCCGACTCTTCGTCGCTTAAAGATGTTGCCGATGAACCCATCCCCGTCAGCGGTGGACTCTCCGTGGTGCCTCTGCGGCAGATAGCCAATGTTAAGCCCGTTTGGACCGACGGACAGATAGCCCACCGCAACGGATTGCGCACAATAACTGTGATGGCCGATGTTGTCGACGGCAAGAATGTTATGGAGCTTACCGGTGAACTGCAGAAGAGTTTCGACGCTTCGCGCCTGCCTTCTGGTGTGAGCGCAGAGTGGGGCGGCGAGTATGCCGAGTCGCAGGAGTCAATGCCGCAGATATTGTCGGCGCTTGTTGTTGCCGTGGTTATTATCTTCTTCATTCTTGTATGGCACTTCCACCGCATCAACACAGCCGTGCTGCTGCTTGTGTCGCTCACCATGACGATTTTCGGAACGAGTCTGGGCGTGCTTATCTCGGGCGTAATGTTTGGTATGACATGTTTCCTCGGCATAATAAGTCTGATGGGTATATTGGTGCGCAACGCCATAATAATGTACGACTATGCCGAAGAACTGCGCGATACCGAAAAGCTCACTGCCCACGAGGCCATCTTCATGTCGGCAAAGCGCCGTATGCGTCCTATCTTCCTCACCTCGGCAGCAGCCTCAATGGGCGTCATACCGATGATTCTCGGCGGCAGCGGTCTGTGGATGCCTATGGGTGCGGTTATATGCTACGGCACACTGGTCACGATGATGCTCATACTCACCGTGCTGCCTGTGGCTTACTGGCTGATGATGAGCGGGTCGACAAAGCGCCGTGAGGTCGGACTGAAACTTGAAAATGAATGATAAAAGTAAAAATAAGAAAGCGTTATGAACAATAATATAAAATTAATCGGGCGCGCCCTCTGCGGTCTGCTTGCCGTTATTAGTCCGGCTGTAGTGCAGGCTCAGACGGGTCTCACGCCCGAGATGTGCCGAAACATGGCCGTGAGCCACAATGCCAAGATGGTTAACGCAAAGAACGGTGTGGCTGAGGCTGAGCAGACAAAGAAGGAAGCCTTCACCAACTATTTTCCCGTTGTAAGCGCCACCGGTATGGGCTTCAATGCCGACAAGGGCATGGCCAAGATGCAGCTTCAGCCCGACATGGCCATGGAGATGTGCAAAAACGGACTCATGGGAGGCATCACGGCCGTTCAGCCCCTGTTTGCCGGAGGACAGATTGTCAACGGATACAAGCTTGCCGGACTGGGCGTTGACGTGAGCAAGCTGCAGCTCGAAAAGTCGGAAAACGACGTGGAACTCACCGCCGAGCAGTATTTCTGGCAGCTCGTGGCTCTCAACGAGAAACTCAACACGCTTCACGTGGCCGACACCATGCTCACGCGCATTTACCGCGATGTAAACAATTCGGTGAAGGCAGGTGTGGCTCTGAAGAACGACCTGCTGCAGGTGCAGCTCGAGAAGAACGACAACATGAGCAACCTCGTCAGCCTTGAAGGCAACATCGCTGTGGCAAGAATGTTGCTCGCACAGTATATCGGATTTGAGGACAGCAGCTTTGTGCCTGTGGCCGACATCAGGGTTGGCGAGATGCCCGAGTCGCCCGCCGCCTTGAAGAGCGACCACAATTCGGCACTGGCCCTCACCCCCGAATACCGCATGCTCGAGAAAAACGTTGAGGCCACACGACTGAAACAGAAACTCGACGTGGGTAAAAACATGCCGACTGTTAGCGTAGGCGCCGGGTATATGTATCACGACATACTCGACTGCAGCCGCTCGTTCGGTGTGGTGTTTGCCTCTGTCAACGTGCCGCTGTCGGCATGGTGGGGCGGAAGCCACGCCATAAAGCGCCGCAAGATGGAGCTTGCCGACGCGCAGACGGAGCTTGCGGACAAGTCACAGCTGCTTGTCATCGGCATGCAGAAGGCATGGAACGACCTCAACACGGCATACACCCAGCTGGGCATAGCCTGCAAGTCGATAGAGCAGGCTGCCGAAAACCTTAGGCTGAACAACAACTATTATCGTGCCGGAACGGTAACCATGACCGACCTGCTCAAGGCTCAGACACAATATACGCAGAGTCGCGACCGCTTTGTTGAAACCTATTGCAATTATAAAATACTTACTCTTCAGTATCTTCAGCTTACCGGCAGATAGGTTTGCTTTGTCGGGCGTCGGCAGATTTGTTCTGTCGGCGCCTTTTTGTTTCCATGCGTTGTATACCGTTTACCGAATTTCTTACCATTATCCCATTTTTCATGCGTCATACAGACCTAAAGTGCGCTGAAAAATGTAACTTTGCATCAATACTTAAAACAATGAAGACAATGTGGTTCGTTCTTTTCTTCGTGCTGCCGTTCATCGGTCTGGCTTACGTGTTGTGGCATGTGTGGTGCCTCTTGCCGTTGTCGGCCGGCTGGCGCTGGACCGTGGTGGGCTTATGCATCGCGGCATTTCTCACCTTGTTCCTTAACTTTTCGCATGCCATCGACGGCTTTCCCCTCAATCTTGCTTCGGCGTGTTATGAGGTGGGCAACTCCTCCATATTCATCCTTCTTTATCTTGTCGTCGCCTTCCTGCTGCTCGACCTCGGGCGGCTCCTTCACATCGTGCCGCGCTCATGGCTCTGTTCCAACTGGGTTACGGCCACAGTGATGTTTGCCGTCATGGCGACTTTATTCATAGGCGGCAACATAAGGTATAATTATAAGGTGCGCCGCACTATAGAACTAACCACCGACAAGCATCTCGAACGCCCTGTAAAGGTGGTCATGATGAGCGACCTTCACATCGGGTATCACAACCGCCGCAAGGAGCTTGCACGCTGGGTGGACATGATTAACGCCGAGCATGCCGACCTGATACTTATTGCCGGCGACATAATAGACGGCAGTATGCGTCCGCTCATCGAGGAGAACATGGCGTCAGAGCTGCGCCGTCTTAACGCTCCCGTGTACGCCTGCCTTGGCAATCATGAGTATTTCAGCGGCGAGCCGCAGGCGCAGAAGTTCTTTGCCGACGCCGGCATAACGCTGCTGCGCGACAGCATGGCATGCGTGGGACAGCTGTGCATCATAGGCCGCGACGACCGCAGCCGTCTGCATCGCCGCAGCGTGGCGGAGCTTATGCGCCGTGCCGACAGAAGCAAGTACACCATTCTGCTCGACCACCAACCCTATCATCTTGACCGTGCCGAGCGTGCTGGTGTCGACTTTCAGCTTAGCGGCCATACCCATCACGGCCAGCTCTGGCCCATATCGTGGATAACCGACGGCATATACGAATGTGCTTACGGCCCGTGGCAGCGTGGCAACACGAAATATTATGTAAGTTCGGGCCTTGGCATCTGGGGCGGCAAGTTCCGCATAGGCACCTGCTCAGAGTATGTTGTGGCAACGATAACAGGGCGCAAATAGCCGTCGTCAGAAAAAGTCTCTGAAAATCGTAACATTTTATATAATTTTTCCTTTTAGATTAAATGTTTAAGCTCTAAAATAAGCCTATTTATTAAGTAATGTTTATCGATTTACTTTCGAACTGTTAATGGCCGAGTTACGCATCGTAACTCGGCCACTTTTTATGCAAAAGTGGCCCACTTTTCAAGCCTAACTCATAGCCTTTTTTCGTGGATTCTGATGGAATAGGAGAGACGGAATGTGATATTAAGAATAAAGGAACGGGGTTTTGTGTTATTGAAGGAGAGGCTACAAGGTAAAATGAGGTTAGGGCGTATATATTAATGTTAGCCAAGCTAATTTGTCATCCGCAACGTTGTCATAAATACGTAAATATATGTCTCTTTTGTAAACTTCTTTTTCTTATTATTCTTTTTTCATATTTCTGAGATGGTTGTTAATCTTATTCAAATAAAAATAAGTATCTTTGTACTTTGAATAAATATGGCATACAGTGCTTAAAGCATAATAAATCCCATGGATCATTTGACAAAAGAGCAGCGGCATAAAAATATGGCAGCTAATAAGAGCAAAGGTACTAAACTTGAAATTTTGTTTGGAAAATTGCTTTGGAACGCAGGATTAAGATACCGCAAGAACGATAAATCTGTATTTGGAAAGCCAGATTTTGTTATTAAAAGTGCTAAAATTGCAATATTTTGTGATGGAGAGTTTTGGCATGGAAGAAATTGGGAAGTTAGAAAATATGACCATAAAAGTAATTGTGATTTTTGGTATTCTAAAATAGAACGTAATATAGAACGAGATAAGGAAGTAAATGCAGAATTAAAGAAACAAGGTTGGCAAGTTTTTCGATTTTGGGAAACAGAAATCACTAAAAAACCAGATGTGTGTCTAAATATGATTTTAAATTATATGAATAAAAAAGCAACGGCAGATAATAAAATCTCTATTACAAGAATGTGTGGTGGAGGAAAATATTCATTACAAATGTATGGGCCTCATTCTTTAAGAGAGGATGGGACTGTTATACCATTTGAAGAACAAATGGCAATAGTTTCACATTATTTGCATAACAAAGGCTCTGAATATGCCAAACGATATGAGGAAAAAGCAGAAGGTCTTATAGAAGATATTTATAATATTCATCAGGGAAAAAGTGTAGACCAACTTGTTGCAGAACCATCTGTTCAATATTCATTATTTGCGGATTTATTTTCTGTTCCATTTCTGCCAATAGAAAATCCTAAATTTACATTCATAGATTTATTTGCAGGTATCGGTGGCTTTAGAATGGCAATGCAGAATCTTGGTGGTAAGTGTGTTTTTTCTTCCGAATGGGATTCACAGGCACAAAAAACATATCTTTTAAATTATGGTGAAGTTCCATTTGGAGATATAACAAAAGAATCAACAAAGTCGTTTATTCCTGATAACTTTGATGTATTGTGTGCAGGATTTCCTTGTCAGGCATTTTCTTTGGCTGGAAAGCGTCTTGGGTTTGAAGAAACAAGAGGCACCTTGTTTTTTGATGTAGCAGAGATATTGCGTCGTAAACGTCCTAAGGCTTTTTTCTTGGAGAATGTAAAGGGATTGCTGATTCATGACAAGGGAAAGACTATACAAACTATTTTGAGAGTTTTAAGAGAAGATTTGGATTATTTTGTTCCTGACCCACAAATTGTAAATGCAATGAATTTTGGAGTTCCTCAACATCGAGAAAGAGTGTATATTGTAGGATTCAGAAAAGACCAAAATGTAACAGATTTTACTTATCCCTCACCTACTGATACAACTAAAAGATTTGCAGATATTAAAGAAGAAAAGGCTGTTTCTGTTAAGTATTATTTGTCTACACAATATTTGAAAACTCTTATAGCACACAAAGAACGTCATGCAGCAAAAGGTAATGGCTTTGGATATGAAATAATACCTGACGATGGTGTTGCAAATGCTATAGTTGTTGGAGGTATGGGAAGAGAACGCAATCTTGTGATAGATGATCGTCTTGAAGATTTTACTCCGGTTACAAACATAAAGGGTGAAGTTAATCGTGAAGGAATTAGAAGAATGACTCCAAGAGAGTGGGCTCGTCTACAAGGATTCCCTGATAATTTTATAATAGGAGTTGCAGACGCTTCGGCATACAAACAATTTGGAAATTCTGTTGCTGTTCCTGCTATTCAAGCTACTGCACAGGAAATAATAAAAAGAATCGATCTCTCTAAAAATAAAGGATATGGCATTAACAGGAAATAAAGGTGAATGGAGTGAAATTTATACTTTACTTAAACTCTTAGGTGAAGGTAAAGTGTATGCAGGAGACCAAAATCTAAATAAAATTCAGGATTTGTTTTATCCTATTATAATGATTCTTCGTCAAGAAAAAGAGGGAAATTTTAACTATCGACTTCAAGATAAAGATGTTGTAATCCAAACTCCTGAAGGTGAAGAATTACTTCGTATACCTGCATCTGTGTTTTTGTCTGAGGCGGAGGATTTATTAAATGCAATTAATAGTCATGATGGTTCTTTTGCCATTTCCCGGATTGAGAGTTTTATGAATCGTATTTATTGCCATTCATTGAAAGCAAAATCGTCAGACAAGACAGATATAAGAATTATTCTGCATGACCGCCGAACAAAAATGAATTCTGAAATGGGATTTAGCATAAAATCCCAACTTGGAGGAAATTCAACTCTTTTGAATGCAAGTAAGGCAACCAATTTTAATTTTAAAATAGAAGGTGGAAATTTCTCTGATGAGGATATTGCCAGAATCAATTCATTGAATTCTAAACGAAATAAAGTAATAGAGAGGGTTAATGCGATAAAAAATAAAGGTGGTGTATTGGTGTTTGACAAGGTAGATAGTCTTACATTTCGTAATAATCTTATTATGCTTGATGGAGATTTGCCTGTAATAATTTCAAATTTGCTTTTGGAGCAGCTTAATACCGGTATTTCAACATTGAAAGAATTGGCTGAAAAACTTACAGAAACAAATCCTTTGAATTATGATGTTTCTCAAAATTCACCATTTTATGTATATAAAATTAAGCATCTATTGACTTCAACCGCATTAGGTATGATGCCGGCTAAAGCTTGGAACGGACAATTTGATGCCAATGGTGGTTATTTAGTGGTAAAGAAAGATGGTGAAATTTTGTGTTATCATTTCTATGATAGAAATAGATTTGAAGATTATCTCTTTTCCAACGCATATTTAGAGCGTGCAAGTACTTCTCGACATGAATATGCTTCGATAATAAAAGAAGCTGACTGTACGCTTTCATTTAAACTAAATTTTCAAGTAAGATTAAAATAAATATTATGTATTGTAGAGGTTCAGAATGGAATAAATGGGATTTGCATGTGCATACTCCAGAATCAGGAATGGCAAATGAATTTGGTGGTGATTGGGATGAATACGTTAAGTGTCTTTTCAAACGTGCTATTGAAAATCATATAGTAGCTATTGGAATTACTGATTATTTTACAATAGATGGCTATAAAATATTAATAAAAGATTATTTAGAAAATGATGATAAGTTAAGATCGTTATTTACGCAAGAGGAAATATCATATATAAAGAATATTGCTATTTTTCCAAATATTGAATTTAGATTAAAAACAATAATAGATCGTAGTCGTGTCAACTATCATATCATTTTTTCAAATGAGGTGTCAATTGATGATATTGAAGAAAATTTCTTACATGAAATAGATTTTGTCTGTGAGGGATTTCCGTATAATGCCCCTAATATGAAAAAGCTAAAACGGAGGAATTTGGAAGAATACGGAAAAAGTATTAAAATACAGCAGCCTGATTTTAAAGGTAGTGATTTTACAATAGGCTGTACAACAGCTTATATTGATGACCAACAAGTTACAGAAATTCTTTCTAAACATAAAGATAAATTTGGTGGAAAATATATTATTGTTATTCCTGTAGATGAAGACTTATCAAAAATATCATGGCATGGACAGGATCACATGGTAAGAAAATATTTTTATCAGGTTGCAAATATGTTTTTTGCTACTAATAAGGGGACTATTGATTTTGGATTAGGGAAAAAGCATGATACAATTGATGAATACATATCTGAGTTTAAAACTTTTAAGCCATGTATATGTGGCTCAGATGCACATTCTTTAGATTCATTGTTTGTTTTTCCGAATGATAAAAATTGTTGGATTAAAGCTATACCTACATTTGAAGGATTAAAACAAGTCTTATATGAACCTGAAGAGCGTGTTAAAATTCAACAAAGTATTCCTGATGATAAAAATTTATACCAGGTAATAGATTCTATTACTTTAAAAGAAAACGGATTTTGGAATGGAACAATTTATCTTAACCAAAATTTAAATACTATAATAGGAGGGCGCTCTACGGGAAAATCATCGTTACTAAAAGCTATTGCGGCAAAGCATGATGTTAATTCTGTAGATAATAATGACTATATTCTTAACCATCTTTCAGGAGTTACAATATGTTGGAAAGATGGTGAAAATGAAACTGGTCATAAAATTGAATATTATAAACAAAACTACATGCATGATATTGCACGCTCACATACGGAAACAAATAAATTAGTTGAGAAAATATTACTTTCTAAGGATAGTAATTGTTTATTGACAAAATATTCTGATACCAAAACTGAAATAGAAAGAGAAATAAATTCATCTATCTTTAGCCTGTTCCAGTATAAAAAAGAATATTTACAAATATCTAATGCACTTAAAGAGAAAGGAAATAAAGCAGGTGTAGAACGGCAATTAACTGTATTGCGAGAAAGAGAAAAAGATTTACAAAAAGATAGTAATCTAAGTGCTTCAGAAATAGAATTGTATAATAAGTTGCTAACATCACTTTCTCAAAAAGAAAAAGAAATTAGTTTAGCAGAATCGGATATTAAATTATTTCAAAAATTACGAAAATCTACACCACTTATAAATAATTTTGAAATTATTAATTCTTTTGATTCTCTTACATTCATGGAAAATAGTAAAAGAATCTCAGAGCTTTTTAATAATTTGCGTATTAAGACAGAAACAGACTGGGGTAATATTATCGATAATTTGAGCAATGAAACAAACGCAGCCTTGAAGCAATTATTCGAAGATAAAAATTTGATATTAAATGATGATGTTTATAAACGTGGAGAGAAATATAATAAAGACAATAAAGAATTGCAGTCTACGCTAAAGCGAATAAAGGAAGAGGAAAAAGTTCTTGCAGAAATAAATAGTCTTGAGATTGAAAAGAGTTCTTTATTTAATAAAATGCAGCAATTAATTGACAATATTGTCAACAAGCATATTGAATATCGAGAAGAATCTGATAATATAGTTAAAAATCTTAAAGTGGAATATGATGGTTTGTCAATATTTGTAACACGTGAATTTAAAGAAGAAGAAATGAAATCTTTTTTAGAAACACGATGCAATTTAAGAGTTAGTGGACGACAAAAATATATAACGGACTTTGTATCTTGTTATGATCAGGATTTAGAAAATCAATCTCAGCAACTACTTCGGGATTTGATAAATTCAAAAGTTGAATTAAAAAATTCATATACATCATCTAATGTAGCAAATGAATTTTTTTCAAAAAATTGGTATTCTCTATCTTATCAATTATCTTATCAAGGAGATTCATTTGAGATGATGTCGGAAGGAAAACAGGCATTTGTTATTTTAAAATTGCTTCTTGATTTTAGTGATGAGAAATGTCCAATATTAATCGATCAACCAGAAGATAGCTTAGATAATAGAGCTATATATCAAGAATTAGTTGAATATTTAAAAACAAAGAAAAGAGAAAGGCAAATTGTTCTTGTTACTCATAACTCGAATGTTGTGGTTAGTGCAGATTCCGAGAATGTAATAGTGGCTAATCAAGAAGGTTCAAATAGTCATAATAGTGGAAGTTGTAAATTTCAATATATTAATGGTGCATTGGAATGTACCTCAAAATATAATTCTGCAGAAACTGTAATTTTGAAATCCCAAGGAATACGTGAGCATGTGTGCGACATACTGGAAGGTGGTAAAGTAGCTTTTGAAAAAAGAGAACGAAAATATGGCTTTGCAAACTAGTAATCAGTTAATTCAGCTTTTGTTTTACGCTGAGAGGTTACTATGTCGTATTAAATTTAAAGAGGCAAAGGAGATTACCTGATGAATCTTGAAGTAACCGATAAAAATTTGTATCTGCTTTTACCAGGCAAGGTTAGTAGGGTGGTGCAAATTTATGCCCATGAATACAACCTACCGTTGTTAGAGGCATTAAAACGTTTTTATCTTTCTGACACATATAAAAGACTGGCAGATGAATCAACAAAACTATGGCATTATGGTGCCGTAGCTTTGTATCAGGAGTTTATGGACGAACTGAAACAGCGCGAAAATAAAAAAGATAATCAGCCGGTACAACAGTAGTTTTGTTGTCATATCTGCATTAATATAATAAAGACTAAAACTTTCTTGTTGATAATTATCCATTGTCGTTATGCAAGATAGAGGTGCGCACGATATTCTTATTGTTGTCAACAAAAAAGTTTTAGTCTTGTTGTTTTGTTATTTATGCCTTTCGGCTGTAGCTTTTTACAGTTTGCTCATAAACTTTTCGCGGTCAACGATGAGGCCGTGTTCCGTAACTTATACTTTTTATTGACTAATAGGAAACTTAACGGAAATTTTCGCTCGCTTAAACCGTAAAAAAGTGATTATCAGCTGATTGTCGGGATAATGTCAGTAAAATGTCAGTTGTCTTATAGCTGAATTTTTTTGTCAAACTTTATTTTTGCAAAATTAAAATCAGTTATTAGTTATGAGAAAATTGAAATTTATTTTTCTGCTGCTTTGCGGTTTAATGTATACAATATCCACATCGGCCCAACATACCATAAAGGGTATTGTGAAAGATTCTAAGGAACAGTTTATAATTGGAGCCTCTGTAGTAATTAAATCCAAAACAGATTCTCTTCATTATAAAGGATGTACCACTGACAGAGAAGGACAATTTGTTATAGAAGGACTTGCGTCAGGAGATTATATCCTTGAAATTTCATTTTTGGGATATTTAAATTATCATCAGAATTTGAAATTGAACAAGATTATGGATTTGGGAATAATTCATCTACAAGAAAAGTCTTTAAACATTGACGAAGTTGTTGTAACAGCCAGCATGGTAAAAAGGTTCGCCGATAGGAAAGAATATAAATTGACTAATGCTGAAAAAAAGCAATACAGCAGCGCTTTGTCGGCTTTGGAATTTCTGCCTAAGATTCAGGTCCTTGATCAAAATGTTTCGTCTGTAGATGGTAAGGCTGTAAAGATTCTGATTAACGGTGTCCCGTCAACTCCGGCAGACCTGTCTGTCATATCTCCAGAAAATATTTTAAAAATCGACTATTACACACAGCCTCCAATACAATACTCTAATATGGGATTAGGTTCGGTAATAAATGTAGTAACCAAAGAAAAACAAACAGGAGGCTCTGTTGGTATAAACACCCAGAATGCTGTTACAACAGGTTTCGGCAACAATGTTGTTAATTTTAAGTATAATTGGGGTAATTCACAGATTGGCGTGACTTACAATATCAATTACAGAAACTACAACAAGAGAATCTTGGATGAGAATATGACATATTCGGTCGGAGGGATAAATTATGAAAAAATAAAAAGCGGTCATAATAGTCCGTATGCCTATGAACAGCAGATGGCTGAAATCAGTTTCAACAATTCAAAGACTGACAACTATCTGTTCAGTGCAAAACTGTCTTTCAATTCATTAAACCGTAGACGTTCGTCGAAACAAGACATAATATCGAGAATCAATGGAATGGAGTCTGACAAGATAGGCGAAAGCTCTGACAGGGATAAGTATATCAGTCCGGTTTTGGATATGTATTTTAGCAAACAATTCGGCTCAAGACATGAGCTTATAATGAATATTGTCGGCACATATTATAAATCTGACTATGACTATGAGTACAAGGAAATGATGGATGAAAAAAAGGATTTTGAAACAGCAACTGTGATAAACACTGACAAGTATTCTGTTATCGGAGAGGCATTGTATAATTATAAAATGAAAAAGGCTAATCTATATGTTGGAACAAGGTATATGTATAACAACAGCACTCAGAACAATTTGCCTTCGAATAATAAAATAACAACCAATGAACTCTATTCTTATTTGGGAATAACCGGGATGCTGGGTGAAAAATTCAATTACAGCATAAGCGCCGGCGTGAACAACAATATTTTTACAACAATTGAAAACGAAACGTACAACTTCACTTATTTTCGCCCTCAGGTAAGACTGGGATATTTTATTGATCGGAGTTCGGAATTAATGTTCAATTATGAAGTTAATACAGAAAATCCGTCAGTATCTTCATTGACTTATAATCCGTATTATAAGGATTCGAATTATATATTCACAGGAAATCCAAATTTGTCACCAAGCAACAATCATGAGTTCTCGTTGTCCTATTTCAAAGGTTTCAAAAAGTTTGTTATTAATGCAATGATGGAATACTCATATTCCAAAGATGCCATTGCACCGGTCTTTCAATCTGATGACACAAACATCATTGAGACATACAGCAATCTGGACAATGCACAGAACATGAAAGCCAGCTTATTTCTACAGTGGTATCTATTTTCAGATAATATTCTTAGGTTGAGGCTGTACTCAGAAGTGTTCCATCAGAAGAATAGACTTGGAGACTCGGAATGGAATCATACAGGCTATTCAATAATTCCTTCAATATATCTTGCATATAATAAATGGGGACTTCAGGTGTTTTATCAGACTCAGAAAAAATCTCTTATTGGACAGACCACGAAAAATATACCAAGCATGGCATCGGTAGAATTGTCTTATAAACCGATTAAAAATTTGACAGTCACGGGTGGCATAAGATATCCTTTCTATGATTCATGGAAACAGGTTAAGTCTGTATCAGGAACATCACTTCTGCAACGTACAGAGACTGAAAGAATTGTAAACAATGCCAATATGGTATATGTAAATCTTGTTTACAATATCTCATTTGGCAAGTCTAAATCCGGAGCGAAATTGAAAATACAGAATAAGGATAAGGATTCTGGTATTCTGAATAGGGAGTGATTATTTTATGAACTGACGAAAAGTGAACTTTGTGATGTTTGTTATTTCAAAACATTAGCGGATCGCAGATCCTGATATTTAATTCCGGCAGATTACAAATCAGCCGGCACATTAGTCTTGTTGATATTTATGAAAGTAATGAAGCAACTAAGCTAATGTTCTGTCAGATTTATAATCTGACAGCATGGAATATAAGGATCTGCGATCCGCAGCTTGTCAACAAAAAAGTTTTAGTCTTGTTGTTTTGTTCGATATGCCTTTCGGCTGTAGCTTCTTACAGCTTACTCATAAACTTCTCGCGGTCAACGATGAAGCGCAGGTGAGTGCCTTCGCCTATTACAGTGTCGCCCTGCATGGCTTTGACGGTGAAATACAGCTTGCGGCCGTCTACCTTTGTCAGCGTGGCTTCAGCTTTAACCTCGGCACCTACGGGTGTAGGCTTCAGGTGCGACGACTCTATGTGTCCGCCTACGGTGGTGCTTCCTTCGGGCAGTTCGGGGGCAACGGCTGTCATGGCGGCGTTCTCCATCAGCGCCATCATTGCCGGCGTAGCCAACACGGGCAGGTCGCCCGAACCCATGGCCTTGGCGGTGAGAGCTTCGGTCACCGTAAGGCTGCTTGTGTGTGTAAGTCCTGTTTCCAACATAATTATTATAGATGATTTTATTTTTAATGTTCAAAAATACATAATCTTTACTTTACGTGCAAGCTATTGAGTGCCGATTTTTTGCTTTGCAATATAAAATAAACTAACTTTGCAGAATGAACATAAAAAAGATAATAACATTATGGCATTAATAAAATCAATAAAAGGTCTGACGCCCAAATGGGGCAAGGACTGCTATTTCAGCGAGAACGCCACTGTTGTTGGCGAGGTTAACATGGGCGACGAATGCTCAATATGGTTCAACGCCGTTGTGCGCGGCGACGTGGCTCCCGTAACCATTGGCAACCGTGTAAACGTGCAGGACGGTGCCTGCGTGCATGTAACCAATACCACCGGTCCTGTAGTGATAGAAGATGATGTAAGTATAGGCCACAACGCCACAGTGCATGCCTGCACGATACGTCGCGGAGCGCTGATAGGCATGGGCGCAACCGTGCTCGACAATGCCGAAGTGGGCGAGGGCGCAATAGTTGCTGCCGGTGCGCTGGTGCTGCAGGGCACAAAGATAGGTCAGCACGAGATATGGGGCGGAGTGCCTGCCAAGTTTATCAAAAAGACACGTCCCGACCAGGCTGAGAGCTTTGCCAAGCATTATGTGGAATACTCTAAGTGGTATCTTGAGGAAGAATAACAGCCTTTGCCGCTGCCGTGTCGTGCCGTTCACCGGCTGTTGAGGCTGAGGCTGTGATGTGCATGCAGTGGCAACGATATAAGTAATACCAAAATATAATACAAAAACAGACGCCCCGCAGGAATAGTTCCCGCGGGGCGTCATTGTCTTATTGAATCTTTAAATCAAGAAATTAATAGTCAGCGTTCTGAGGATCAAAGTTAGTCCATCCGTTGAGCCATGTGTCGCCTGCTGCGAAAGCTCCGATGTAAGCAACCTTGTCGAAACCGCTTGAGAGCAGAGAGTTAGTGAATGCTGCTGCGCTGAGCAGTGGGCTGCCTGATGTCGGGATATAGCCTGTTGTGTCGAACCAGCCTGTAGCTGCGTCATAAACCTGGTTGCCGCTCTGTGCCTTGAAGAATGAGCTTGAGAATGAAGGCTGTGTCTCGTCAACCTGTTTTGTCTCGTAGTTGTAAAGTCCGTCAACATAAATCTTGTTGAAGTCAGTACCAACAGCGTCAACGTTAGCCATCCAGATGTTCTCCAGTTTCAGATTGCCTGCTGTTGCAGCGCCCTGAGTGTCGCCCTTCTCGTTGTCGAGGATAAGACCGATAGGCCAGCCTACTACAACAGAGTTGAAGCAGTTGAGGTGAGAGTCGCGACGGATGTGCATAGCTGACTGGAACTTGCCGAGGCTTGAACCGTTGTTAGGATAATAGCTGCCGCCTGTGATGTAAGAAGCATCGTTTACGAATGAAGCGTCAACAGCTTTCGGTCCGATGAATGTCATGTTAGAGAATACGGCTGATGTGTGAGGCTCGCTGTTAGAACCGTCGGCGTTGTTGTCGCTCTCGAAGCTGTTGCTCTGTGATACGTCGGCGAGCTTAGAGTCGCGGACTGCCAGACCGAACTGAACTTTTCCGCTGAATCCGTTATCTGTATCGAAGTCGTCATCCCATCCTTTGTATGCTACAAGATATTTGCAGTTTACTGTTCCGCCGAACCACTCGTAAGAGTCGTCGTTAGAGTAAGACACCTGTACGTGGTCGATCTTTGTGCCGCTACCTACAGATCCGAGTGTAAGACCGTTAATCTCCTGGTCGGTCTGGAAAGGATAACCGGCGAACTCTATACGTACATAGCTCAGTACACCAGAGTTGTCGGCGTCGTCGTCACCGCCGTGCTTTGTGCGTGGGCCGCCCTCAATCTGTATCTCGCTCTTGTTGTTCTTTGCCTTACCGCAGATGATGATTCCACCCCAGTCGCCCGGACGGCGGTTGCCTTTAGCCTCTTCAGATGTAAATACGATAGGCTCTGTTGCTGTTCCCTGTGCTATGAGTTTACCGCCGCGCTCAGCTATGAGCGAAGCCTTAGTCTGCTTGTCGCCTTTGATGATGGTTCCCGGCTCTATGGTAAGCTCGGCACCGTCAGCGATGTAAACCCAACCTTTAAGAATATATGTACCTTTTTTTAGAGTCTGCTTTCCAGTGAATACAAACTCCTGGTCGCCGTTTCCAATCTGAGTTCCGTTGTCGTTTACGTTGGCGTCGCCGTCAGCTGTAAACAGCACGTGGTCGCAGGCTTTCAGTCCACCGTTTGTGGTCCAGTTGACGTTTGTCTGTTGAGTACCGTCATTTTCATCGTTGTCGCTGCAAGAGCTCATTGTGAGCGCCATTGCCATGATGCCTAAGCATCCGTAAAGTTTTAATTTGTCCATTTTCATCTTTTGTTAAAAATCTTATGGTGAATAATTTTTTTTCTTTTTCTTTGATGGGAGGTATGGGAGTGATGGGAGTAATGGGACCTATGTGAGGCGCTTTATCCCTTGTCAGAATTTATATACTGCGCTCACTCCTATGTTGCGTCCCGGTTTGTATGCCCTTGTTATCTGTTCTACCTCGCGGCTTGTTCCGTTTGAGTAGTGAACGTCGGCAAACTGTTTGTAGTAAACCTTCTGGGCAAGCAGATCGCGTATGCTTAGTTTCAGCTCCCAGTGGTTGCCGAATTTCTTCGATGCCGAAAGGTCGATCACGTCGCGCGGCATCTCGTAGCTGTCGGGCACTCTCAGTGCCTCGTTGCCGCTTGTTGTTCCTTCGCTGCGTCCCACTCCGATAATTCGTTTACCTATGCGGTTGTAGAGCAGGGCTACGTCGAGCTGCAGCTTGTCGTTCTTATAGAATAGTCCGGTGTTGACGAGGTAAGGCGACTGGCCCTGCATCGGGCGGTCTTCTTCCTTAGAGCCTGCCTCAAACTTAACGCGGCTCTTAATCAGTGCGCCGTTGAACGACCAGCTGAATCCCGGCAGACCTATGAACGAGAGGTCTTTACGTATGTCAAGCTCTATACCGTAGTTGTTGGCGCGCTGTGCGTTCATGTAAGAGTAGACCAAGCTGGTTCCGCCTGTAACGGTGTAGGTCCACTCGATAGGTGAGTCGAAGTATTTGTAGAATGCCGCTATTGAGATAAGCTCGCCCTTAGAGGGATAGAACTCGTAGCGGAAGTCGACGTTCTGTATGTAGCACGGCTTCAGGTCGGTGTTACCCTGTACGTTTGAAGCCAGGTCGAAGTCGTAGAACACTGACGGCGACACCTCGCGGAACTCAGGACGGTTAACCGTCTTTCCGTATGACAGGCGCAGCTGGTGCTGGTCGTTAATCTTGTATGTGGTGTTCACCGACGGGAACAGGTCGTTGTATTCATAGTTGTGGCTGAACGGACTTTCAGCGTTGTCGCGAGTGTTGGTTATCAGCTCCATGTGGTCATACTCGTAGCGCAGTCCGGCATAGATGTTGAAGTTGCCGAGCGGAATGTTGGCTGCAAAATATCCTGCACCGAGATAGTTGTTTCCCTTATAGTTGTTGCGCATGTGCTGTTCCTCGAGCAGATACAGGCGGTCGGCACCGAAATAGCTCTCGTCGCTGAGCATCTCAGAAAGGTCAAACTGGCGGAATCCGTCGGGCAGAGTGTTGCTGGCAGCGTTCCAGTTGTAGATAAAGTCGCGCGTGGTGTATTTACGTGTGCGGTATTCGCCGTAGGCTCCAAACTTGAGCGACGGTGTGAATGAGCCGAACTTAAAGTCGTGCTTGTCGTTCACCGCAGCTGAAACGATGTGCTCGTCGAGCTTTGTCCATTCGCGTGATATGTCGTTTGGGCTTGTCAGCTGCATCACTCCCGGCTCCAGTGCGTCGTTGATGAGATAGCGGCGGCGGTCGGGCACGTTGCGGTTGGCATAAGAGTAGCTTGCGCTCCAGTCAAGTTCGTCAAGCGCAAAGGTGTGCTTTCCGGTTATCTGTCCGTTGTATGTGGTGCGGCTGCGGTAGTAATATTCAGCCGAGTTCTCGTTGTCTGACTGTGCGCTCAGTCCCTCGCGCCATGTGTAGCGGTCGTTGCCAATCTGGTTGAAGATATTCTTCAGCTGATACTTGCTGTTGCCGTCGGCAGAAAGAAGAGTGAAGTTGAGCATGGCTCCCAGTCGCACGTTGTGGTTATACTGGTCGTCTACAGAGTAGCGCAGATAGTTCGACTGGTCTTTTTCTGCGTCGTACACGCCGAACAGGTTGTTCTGCATGTCCTCATACTTGCGGTATTCGTTGCTGTAGTTGAACGCGGCAATCATTCCGAGTTGGCGGTCGCCGAGTTTCCAGCGTCGTCCCAGTGAGCCCGACAGCTTCAGATCGCCTACGGGGTTCATGTTTCTCACGCGCCAGTCGTTGTTCAGATGGTTGTTCAGCAGGTCAACGCCGTTGCCGGCAATGCTGTTCAGCGTGGAGTTTATGCCTCCGTTAAGTCCGCGCATTCCGCTGTCAAATCCCAGAAAGTCGGTGCCCGAGCCTTTGGCGTATTTAAAGTCAGAGAACGAAGTTATGTCGTTCCAGTTGCCGCCGACAGACAGCTCAGCCGTGTTCTCCGCCGGAATGTCCTTTGTCGTTATGGTGATAAATCCGCCCGTATAGTCAGCCGGATATTCAGGCGACGGAGTCTTCACAATCTGCATGTTGTCGATCTGTGAACTTGGAATAAGGTCGAAAGAGAAAGCCCTTGAGTCGGCTTCCGAACTCGGCACTGCTCCTCCGTTGATCCAAACGTTGTTGTAGCGCTGAGAAAGTCCGCGCACCATGACAAACTTGTCGTCGATGAGGCTCACGCCCGGCACTCGGCGTATCACCTCTCCTGCGTTTGTGTCCTGTGTCTTTGTTATTTCCTGTGCCGATACGTTGCTCACTATGACGGGACTGCTCTTGGTCATTTGTATTACCGCAATCTCTGTATTCTTCCTTGCTACGCCGGTAACCGTGACCTCGTTCAGTGTCTGTTCGTCAGGTGTAAGTTTAATCTCTATCACCTGTGGCTGAGCTTCAGCCCGAACCCCGTCAATTTTTTTAGTCTTGTAAGAGATGTATTTTATGGTTAAAGTATAATTTGCGTTTTCGTCAAGTCCGCTGAATGCGAACAGACCGTCAATGTCTGTTGCCGCTGCTTTAGTTGTTCCGTCAATCTGTACGGTTGCTCCTATGAGCGGTTCGCCTGTCGTACTGTCTGTAACTTTTCCCTTAATGTCTGCCGCATACGCCCTGAATGTTGTGATGATGAATATCAGCGCCGCGGCCAATCTTAACCTTTTAGTCATACTTTGAAATGCTTTCTATCGTTTACGGTTGCAAAGTTATATGGGGTATGTTGCAATGAGGTTAACGCCGTGTTATGAAAGACTGACAAACGTGTTGCAAATCTGTAACGCAGTTTACGCATGGCTGCATGGAGTGGCTTGCGCAAATCATTGTTGCATGGAATGAAATAAAAACGGTGTTGCTGCGTTCTAATGTTATAGATGCTTACACTATTGCTTGCGGCCGCAATGACGGCTGTGCCACACGACAGCGCCTCCGTTGCTGCTGACAGCATTGATGCCAAAGAAAGAATCAAAGCGGAGGCTTACCGGGCTAAGCGCGAAATTGATAAGATACTCGACATGCGCGACAGCCGGGCACGCAGTCGTATTGACTCTGCCTATCTGGAGCGTGTGCCGCAGCGCCTGCGCTTCAAGCTTACATTCAATGTTTCGGGTTCTGACATCGACGCAAATGTCGTTAATGCCGACGGTAAGTTTGCTACCGAGATGAAGGCACAGAACAAATACACCGTAAGCCTTAGCGCGTCTTACCGCGGACTGTCGCTCAGCGTGGCCCTCAACCCCGCACATATTGCAGGTGAGAAGAAAGACTATGAACTGAACATGAATGCATACGGCAACAAGTTTGGCGCCGACGTGATATTCCATTCGGCAAAGACCTTTGAGGGCAGCGTGCAAACTTCTCACGGCGACATAGGCATACCCGCCGGAATGATAAGTCAGAACATGCTTACGCTCAACGCCTATTATGCCCTCAACGGCCGTCGCTTCTCTTACCCGGCAGCCTTCAGCCAGTCGTGGCTTCAGAAGCGCAGCTGCGGCAGTCTTATGCTGGGCGTCTCGTTCATGGGCGGAGTGCTCAAGGCACGTCACGATGAGGTGATAGACAATCCTGAATCAAGAATCAGCATAGCGTGTGTAGGCATCGGCGTAGGCTATGGCTACAACCTCGTTTTGCGCCACGGATGGCTCATCCATCTGTCGGCTCTGCCCGAGCTTGTCGTCTATAGCCATTGCCGCACAACCATGGACGGCAGCCGCACAAATATGACTTACAGGTTTCCCAACATAATAGCCGTGGGGCGCATGGCTGTTGTAAGGCATTTCGGCCGTTATTTTGCCGGCTTTACTGCTGTTGTGAACACGTCGCAGCTTGGCGACCGTGACATTCTGCTGCTTAACAACACCAAATGGCGCGCCCGCATGTTTTTTGGTATAAAGATTTAGGGTTGAGCCTGTTTGTGTTCCGTTGCCGTGCGTATTGTTCCTGTTTCTTGTGCATTCATGCTTTCAGCCGTCTTTTTGTTTGTTCAATATAAAGCAAAAATCCGGACTTAATCCTAACATCTTATAGGTTTGGGCTTAACTAAAAAAGTTTTCGTAGAAACTCATCACTCGTCACAATAGAGCTTAAAACTCTGTACGTCAACGATTTACAGTGTGATGAGTCGTCGCCACAACTCATCACGCCACAATCGGCAAAGGCATCCGTGATGAGTTCAAAAAGTAACTCATCACACTTTAACCGCCTGTGTTTCAACTTCTTACACCGAAATGTGACGAGTGATGAGTTTCTACGAAAACTTTTTTAGTTTTAAGTATGATAATGCAGTTTGCGCAATTATCCGATAAGGTTAATTAAGCAAACAGCTTTCCTGTTGTGTCATGCCGCTGTAAAAGCATGCCTTTTACATTCTGAAAGGCCACGTTTTATGATGCAAAAGCATACCTTTCACAATGCGAAATGCCGTGTTTTGTATTGTTTGTCATCAGTCATACATAAAACTATATATGGGCTGTTGGCTATTTAGTTTTGTTTGGCATAATGTAGGCAGGCATAAAAAAGCAGAGGGGCAAGCGCCTTGACGCATGTCCCTCTGCATATAACTGAATTATAAAAACATTTTTTAGTCTTCTTCGCCCCAAATGCTTTTTCTTTCAGGAGTGAGCATCGGACCTGAGCTGACTTCGTCGTTTATGCCCAGGTCGGTATCTGATACCGGGGGAATAGTAGAGGTCTGCATCAGGTTACCTTCAAACTTTACTTCTATTATGTCACATTCAGGTTTAATATACTTTTTCATAATTTGTTCTCCTTATTATTTATTTTATTATTTGTATTTCTTTATTTAACAGCTACTTTCTTTCCGCCTACAATATATATGCCTTTGGGCAGGTTGTTTAGACTCTTGCCTGCATAGATGCCGGTTACGGTGTAAATCTTCTGGCTGTCGTCGTTGCCGTTCATAATGCCGTTAATGGCTGTTGTGCTGCCGTCGCCGTCGAGCGAGAAGCTTGCCGGAGCCTGTGATGCGTCTGTTATGTCGATGGCAAGGAATGCGCGGTTGGCTGTGTATTCAAATGCTGCGCCGTCGGGTGCGCCCCAGTAGAATCCGCATTTGCCGTCGTTGCCAAGTGCAAGCTTGTAGTATTTAACGTTGGTTCCCTCAACAAATGTCTTTCCTTCAGCGTCAACGTTTTCTGCGCCATAGAGCATGTTGCCGGCAGGAGCAGTTTCTTCAGATGTAGTGTAGTTTACGGTGTAGTCGCCTTTCTCGCCTTTAAGCACGATAGGAGTCTTTGCAGGAACAACAGTGCCCGGCTGATAGTTGTAGCTTATGGTGAGTTGGTTTGTATCCTTGTTGGCTTTGGTTACAATTCCGCCCTGCACATTCTCCGGCATTACAAACGCCTTGTCAGTGTAGTATGTGGCAAAACCGGCATCGGTGATTGAGAATGAACCGGTGGTAGGCTCTGACACTTTTTCCCATACAAAGGTTATGTCTTTGATGTATAATGCTCCGTCGTTGCTTCTTATTCCAACATAAGGATAGTTGCCTTCGATGGTCAGTGTTGATGTCGTAGATTCATCTTCGTATATGGCAGAGGCAATAGGCTTCTTATAATCATATAAATCTGCTGTGCTTGTGTATGGTTCATCACTGCCATATATATCTAATTGTCTTCCGGATGGAGTAGAACTATCCCAAGTAACAACTATCTGAGTTATTCTTCCGCCAGATGTTGTAGAGACAATTCCTGCATTCTCTTTTGATCTTAATTGTATAGAGCCATCTTTATTGGCAGAATTACCTGCATAAACAGCACCTGAAGTCTTTGTTACATCAGAGAAATCTTTATATCGTGTATCTGTAGCAGCCAAATCTTCAGCTGTGATAATGTCGCTATAAACCTGCTGGTTCGGGTCAACAATATTCACCGTGCATGTTGCAGTTGCGCCTGTATATTTGTCGCTTTCTGCTAGTGTTGCAGTAACGGTTACGCTTCCGGCTGTAGTGCCTGCCAAAAATTCGCCCGATGTTTCATCTATATACCAGTCGCCGTCTGTTGCAGAATAAGTTATCTGTGCATCCGGATTGTTTGATACGGCTTTAAGAGTAATTATCTCATCAAAGTTCACTGTATATGATGACTGTTCAAATTCGAGTGTTGCGGTGGTCTTGTTTACCGTAAGTTCATACGAAGATTTAACCTCAGGGTCAGATGCCAGTGTGGCGGTTATTGTGGTTGTTCCTGCGCCTACGATGGTTATCTGTCCGTCAGTCTCACCGATAGTGGCAACGCCCTTGTTTGAGCTGTCGTAGTTTACTGCTCCCTCGTATGTGTTAGTAAGAGTAGGCAGAGCGGTTATGTCGCCGCTGTTGATATCTATTTCAGCCGATGTTGCTGTCCATGAGAATGTTTTAGCATTTTCGTCTTTTGTTATGTCGTCCTGTGAAAAGACGTTCAACTGCTTCGTGTCGAAGTAAATTCCGGGTACTCCAATGATGTCTATTGTTTCTCCCAATGTCATTGAGATTGACTCGTCGTTTGCTCTTACTGCAAATTTAAATCCGTTTTGTGATATTTCGCCGTTTTGAATGTTGAAAGCCGAAGTTACTTCAGCTGCGGTTACTTTAACAAGGCGTGATTCATATTTGTCGTAGTTGTTTGTAAGTTCTTCAAGAGTAACTTCTGTCGGAGCTACTGCTCCTCCGTCTGTTATAGTTATGTCGCCTTCGATGCTTGTCAGTTCGGCCCAGTTGCTATACATAAAGCCTTTTACAGTGGCTGTGCCGTTGATAACCTGACCTTCCTTAAAGCTGTTGTCATAATTGAAATATTGTATACCTGTTCCGTTTTCTTCTATGAATGCTTTGTTGCCGCTAACCTTTGTTACAACGGCATTGTTCAGGCTTACAATATATTCTTTAGCGTCCTTTTGGCTTGTTACGTTGTCTTCTCTTATCTTGGCGCGCAGTTCGGCAAGTCCGTTCAGCGCATCAATCTTTGTATATGTGGCTGATGCCTCACCGCTGTTTTCCAAAGCTCCGTTAGGATCAACAGTTATGGCGCGTATTGTTGTTGTAGCGTCTATAGTAAGTCCTTCGCTTGGAAACTCTGTCGAGTTGGCGTCGAGTGTAGCCTCCGGGTCTGTTGTATAAACAATCTTTCCGCCTTCAGTGGCTGTTGAGGCTGTAACGGTCAATGTGTTTGCGAACGATGTGCCTGAAGCAGGACTGAATGTCGGGGCGATGCATTGAGTGGCAGCACCTTCTTCATAAGTTACAGTTATCTTTTTTAAGTAAATGGCCGCGTCGCTAGTATTTGTCCATATTACTTCTACTTTTCCCGATGATTGGCCATCAAATTTATAAGGTGTGTTTGTTTTTGTTATTTTTGTTTCATCTCCATAACCAACATTTCCTACTTTAACTTGAATTGTAGCATTAATTTTTGATGCACCGCTTGTTTCTATTACAACAGATTTAATTGTACCTTTAAAATCTTCCGTTGAAAGGTTTATAGAAGTAGCGGGTTTGCTACCAGAGCCAATTTGTTGACCTTTTGTGCCGTCATATCCCCAAAATCCGGCACCAGGAGCATCTAATGACCATGTAATTCCGTTAAGTGTTTTACTTCCGTTGCCATCCCATGTCTTTTGTTTTAATTCATAGGAGTAAACCGTCTCTTGTCCCCATACATTTACTGAGGCCAAGCACATAAGGGTTAGCAGCCAAAGTGCCAATCCATTTCTTTTTTTGTGTGTAAAATTTTTCATAAAAGTATTATAAGTTAGTCGATAAAAATCATTTATACAAGTAGCGATTATTGATTGTTGTTCAAAAGTCGTTATAAGTGTTCTATTTCTATTTTGCAAATATATAGATATATTTTAGATGGGGTATAACAAATAGAATAAAAAGATGCTTTTGAAATAGATTTATAACAAAATCGTAAAATGGTGGGTGAATTTTGCCTGTTGGTAGATTTTTATCGGCTGATTTTGCAAGGCTATATCTTCGTGAATTATTTGCAGGTTTAAAGTTATGAGATGTCCCATGTGCTGTTAATGTTTGTGCTGTTGATTGCTGTCTGTGAAATGATAAAAAGCTAAAATGACGTTAAAGACAATGCGTTTTGATGTGAGTAAGGGCAGCTGAAAGACTAATTTTATTTATTTTTGTGGAAACGTTAAATACAGGCGTACCGCAGCTTTATCCCTGCCGGCACACCACATACACTATGATGATATGATGAAACATACAGCCTTGCTTATATGCCTCATGGCACTTTCGGGTATCACGGCTCATGCTGCCGGATATGACGAAAATGCCATGAAGGTGAAAGAAATGAAACTGAGTAACGGACTTACAGTGTGGATAAACGAAGACCATGCGCTGCCGAGAGTGTTCGGCGCCGTGGTGGTGAAGGCAGGAGCAGCCGACTGCCCCAACACCGGCATTGCACACTATTTTGAACACATAATGTTTAAGGGCACCGACAAGATTGGTACGGTTGACTATGAGAAAGAACGGCCGTGGCTCGACTCTATATCTGCCAAATACGACCAACTTGCGCAGACCAAAGACGAGACCATGCGCCGGCAGATACAAGCCGACATAAACCGGTTAGGAGCAAAGGCTGCCGAATATGCCATACCCAACGAGTTCAGCAACCTTGTGTCACGCTACGGTGGTTCGGGACTTAACGCCGCCACGAGCCTCGATTATACAGTATATTTCAACACGTTTCTGCCGCAGTATATAGACCAGTGGGCGTCGCTCAACAGCGAGCGCCTTATCAGTCCTGTGTTCCGCCTGTTTCAGAGCGAACTCGAAACCGTGTATGAAGAGAAAAACATGTATGCCGACAATGTGCTTATGAGCGCATACGAACGTGTGATGGAAAACTTTTTCAGCGGAACGCCTTACGCCTATCCGGTGGTGGGCAGCACAGAAAGCCTGAAGAATCCGCGTCTGAGCGAGATGCAAGGCTTCTACGACCGTTATTATGTGGCAGGAAACATGGCGCTGATACTTGCCGGCGATGTGTGCGCCGACTCTATTAAACCGCTGCTCGAGCGCACGTTCGGACGGATAAGGGCAGGCGAGGCTTCGGCGCGCAGCGAGTTTACGCCAGTGTCGCTCGCGTCGCGGCCGGAAGTCAGACTGCGCATACCTTATCCCATAGTTAAGGGCGAGCTTATGGCATTCCGCACTCCGTCGCACGGACATGCCGACGAGGCTGCGCTCGATATAGCCGTAAGACTGCTGACAAACAACTTCGGTTCGGGCAAACTCGACTCTATAAGCAACAACGGAGGTGCGCTTATAGCCACGGCTATGACTGCCGCGCTGAAGGATGCCGGCATAACGTTTGTGGCAGGAGTGCCGAGTCTGCCGTTCGGCTCGCGCAAGAAACTTATGCGCAGGTGCATGGAGCAGGTGGAAAAGGTGAAGAACGGCGACTTCGGCGACAGCGACCTGCAGGCGCTGAAGATGGAAGCCGGGCGAGAGCTTAAACGCAAGCTGGAAGATGCCGACAAGCGCGGATGGATGATGGTTGAGGCTTACGGCAACGGCGAAGACTCGTGGGCTGAATATATTGACCGTGAACTGGCTGTTGAGAATGTGAGCCGTGACGACGTGATGCGTGTTGCGCGCAAATATTTCAACAACGAATATATGGACTTCGTTAAGAAATACGGCAGCTATCCTTCCGACAAGGTGTCGCAGCCGGGATATAAGCCCATGCCTGCAAAGAACATAACGGCGCAGTCTGCTTATGCCGCCATGCTCGACTCCATGGGGCACAAGGATGTTGAGCCGCGTATAATCGACTTCGACCTTGACGCCTCTCGCATAAGTCTCGGCCGCATGGCGGAGCTTTATGCCGTAAAGAATAACGTTAACGATGTGTTCACCCTGCAGCTTATCTATCACAAGGGAAAGATTGCCGACCCGCGTCTGGAGGTGCTCGAATCGTATATCGACGTGCTCGGCACCGACTCGCTTACAAGTCAGCAGCTGCGCCGTGCCCTGCAGAACGTTGGTTCTACGCTCAGTTTCAGTGCCGGCAACAATTCGTTCATCATATCCATGCAGGGCTTTGAGCGCAACCTTGAGCCTTCGTTGAGGCTGCTGGGCCATTTTCTCTCGTCAGTAAAGCCTGACAAGACACAGATGTCTGAACTGAAACGTGCGTGGCGCCTTAACGACATGGCGTTTGTGAAGGATAATTCGAGCATTGCTAATGCTGCGCTGTCGAAGATAGCCTACGGCAGCAAGTCGGCTTATCTCAACCGTGTTTCTGTTGGTGATGTCAAAAAGATGAAGCCCGAAGAGCTTGTAAGTCTGTTTGACAGTCTTCAGAATGTGCAGCTGTCTGTCGTTTATTGCGGAAGTCGCGACGCTGAGTCGGTGGGGCAGGAGGTCAGCCGTCTGTTGCCTGTTGACAAAGCTCGTGAGCCATACATCGACACCTATAAGCCGCTGATGCGGTATGACGCCCCGGCTGTGTATATCTTCGACAATCCCAAGGCGCGCCAGACTGTAGTTGCCACATACACGCCGCTCGCTCCTGTGCCTGAGCAAGACGAGCGCACCTGCCTAAAGCTGTGGGGCAGTTATTTCGGCAGCGGCATGTCGTCGGTAATGTTT
>OGYL01000562.1_pt1 | contig 29555 bp, 20 predicted proteins | sample 1576541 | NCBI WGS metagenome assembly OGYL01 (sample SAMEA3541551, study PRJEB24748) | human gut metagenome | biome: human gut; feature: human-associated habitat; material: faeces | place: China | collected 2012 | reverse complement strand
ACGTTTAGACGCAAGAAGGACGCTGAAGAGCTTAGTTGCGGATTTGAGGTTTAATTCACTGCGGACAAAGATACACATTTAATTAAAATACCGGCCGCGAAAGTAACGAGAATCCCAAAGGAAAGTAACGAAAATCGTTTTTGATTCTCGGCAGAAACGTTCCTTCAACCCATACCTTCGGAAAAAAACACTCCTTTTATCCCATGTAAGTCCGCATCAAAAGCCATGGATATCCCGAAATAAATACTTATATTTGCTTCGGCAGAAAATAAAACAACAGGACTAATTTAACAATCGACTTCATTATGAAAAAGATATTTATAAGCCTATTTGCACTTTTTATATTCATTTCTTGTGACAACAAAGAATCTTACATGCAAGACTTCAGTCAATTTATTCAGGAAGTAGAAGACAATGCCGACAAATATTCTGAAAAAGACTGGAAAAAGGCAGATAAGAAATTTGAAGAATACACCGGCAGCATTTACAAGAAATATGCAGAAGAACTGACTGCCGAAGAAAAAATAGAGATAGCTAAATGTCAAACGACTTATGCCGCATTAAAGGCAAAAGCAGGCATAAAAGACTTTGGGAAAAGCCTGAAAGAAGCTGCCCAAAAGGCAAAAGAAGCATTTGAAGAAGAAAAATAAGACCATGATTTGTATTAATCCGGAAAGTATTACTATCTTTGCAACATTTTAAGGGATAATAAAACAATCGGATGAGAATGAATGATAACAAGTGGAATTTACACACAATTTCCGGCTTTTGGTCGGAATGGCTCGTTAATTTTCATTTTAAAATAAAGAAAATGCGGTGACAGGTTATTATTGTCAACGCATTTTTTTTGTCTATTCACCTCAAATAATTAATTTGCGAATCCAATTAAACAACATACAATAAAAAATACAAAGTCACTATGTCAAAAAGCAACGTCAAAAAAGTGATTGTCCTGGGTTCCGGTGCTCTGAAAATCGGACAGGCAGGCGAGTTTGACTATTCTGGTTCACAAGCACTGAAGGCACTGAGAGAAGAAGGTATCAGTACCGTATTGCTGAATCCGAATATCGCAACCATTCAAACGTCTGAAGGAGTAGCAGATAAAGTTTATTTCTTGCCTATCACTCCTTATTTCGTAGAAGAAGTGATCAAAAAAGAACAACCGGACGGTATTTTGCTTGCCTTTGGCGGACAAACAGCCTTGAATTGCGGTACAGAGCTGTACACTAACGGAACACTAGCCAAATATGGCGTAAAAGTATTAGGTACTTCGGTAGAAGCAATCATGTACACGGAAGACCGTGACCTGTTTGTAAAGAAACTGACAGAAATTGACATCAAAACACCGGTCAGCCAAGCTGTCGAAAATATGGACGACGCCATCCAGGCAGCTAATAAGATTGGTTATCCGATCATGATCCGTTCGGCCTACGCTTTAGGAGGAATGGGTAGTGGTATTTGCCAGAATGAAGCAGAACTTCGCGAATTAGCTGAAAGCGCATTCGCTTATTCTCCGCAGATCCTGGTAGAAGAATCACTGAAAGGTTGGAAAGAAATCGAATTCGAAGTAATCCGGGATAAGAACGATCATTGCTTCACGGTAGTTAGCATGGAGAATGTTGACCCGCTGGGTGTTCATACAGGTGAAAGTATTGTAGTAGCTCCTACTTGTTCTTTAACTGACGAAGAATTGAAATGGTTGCAGGATTTGTCAACACAAACTATCCGTCACTTGGGTATCGTAGGTGAATGTAACATTCAATATGCCTTCAATTCAGATACACACGACTACCGTGTCATTGAAGTAAATGCCCGCTTGAGCCGTTCTTCTGCTTTGGCATCAAAAGCATCAGGTTATCCTTTGGCATTCGTAGCAGCCAAGCTGGCTTTGGGTTACGGTTTGGATGAAATCGGAGAAATGGGAACTCCTAACTCAGCCTATAAAGCTCCGGAAGTAGATTATATGATTGTAAAGATCCCGCGTTGGGACTTGACGAAGTTCGTTGGTGTAAGCCGTCAGATCGGTTCTAGCATGAAATCAGTAGGTGAAATCATGTCAATCGGTAAGAGCTTCGAAGAAATCATGCAGAAAGGTCTGCGTATGATCGGACAAGGTATGCACGGTTTCGTAGGAAATAACGGACTTGAATTTGAGAATCTGGATGATGAATTAGCGAATCCAACAGACTTGCGTATCTTCGCCGTTGCTCAGGCTTTGGAACAAGGTTATACAGTTGACCGGATCTATGAACTGACAAAGATCAATCCTTGGTTCTTGAACAAACTGAAGAACATCGTAGATTATACACAGGTACTGAAGCTGTATAACAAGATTGAAGATCTGCCAGCTGATGTCTTGAAAGAAGCTAAACGCTTAGGATTCTCTGACTTCCAGATTGCTCGTTATGTAGAAAATCCAGCAGGCAACATGGAAAAGGAAAATATCCGCGTCCGTAACTTACGTAAGAAATTAGGTATCCTGCCTACCGTAAAACGTATCAATACAGTAGCATCCGAAAATCCGGAACTGACAAACTATTTGTATCTGACATACGACGGAACAGCACACGATATTCCTTATTATCCGACAGAAAAGAATGTTGTTATTTTGGGTTCAGGAGCTTATCGAATCGGTTCTTCCGTTGAATTCGACTGGTGTTCAGTTAATACGGCACTGACAGCTCGTAAATTGGGTTACAAAGCCATTATGATCAACTACAATCCGGAAACTGTTTCTACGGATTATGATATGTGTGATCGCCTGTACTTCGATGAACTTTCTTACGAACGTGTATTAGATATCATTGATTTGGAAATGCCTAAAGGTGTAGTTGTTTCGGTTGGTGGACAAATTCCGAACAACCTGGCTATGAAATTACACCGCCAGCATGTACCTATCTTAGGAACTTCTCCGTTATCAATCGACCGTGCAGAAAATCGTCATAAGTTCTCTGCAATGCTTGACTCTCTAGGTATCGACCAACCTCGTTGGGCTGAGTTGACAAGTATGGAAGAAATCGATGAATTCATTGCGAAAGTCGGATTCCCGATCCTGATCCGTCCTTCTTATGTATTATCAGGTGCAGCGATGAATGTTTGTCACACCAAAGAACAGATGATCGAGTTCTTAGGGCTGGCTGCTAAAGTATCTAAAGAATATCCGGTTGTTGTATCTGAGTTCCTGCAGGGAGCCAAAGAAATTGAATTCGATGCTGTGGCAAAGAATGGTGAAGTTGTTGAATACGCTATCTCTGAACACATCGAGTTTGCCGGTGTCCATTCAGGTGATGCTACGTTAGTATTCCCGGCTCAGAAGATTTACTTCGAAACAGCTCGTCGTATCAAGAAAGTAGCAAAGACAATTGCAAAAGAATTGAACATCAGCGGGCCGTTCAACATTCAGTTCCTGGCTAAGAACAATTATGTAAAGGTAATCGAATGCAACTTGCGTGCTTCACGTAGCTTCCCGTTTGTTTCCAAAGTATTGAAACGCAACTTCATCGAGACTGCTGCCCGCATCATGTTGGATGCTGAATATACGAAGCCGGATAAGAGTGCATTTGACATTGACTGGATTGGTGTAAAAGCCTCTCAATTCTCTTTTGCCCGTTTACACAATGCAGACCCTGTTTTAGGCGTAGACATGAGTTCAACCGGTGAAGTTGGTTGTATCGGAGATGATTTCAACGAAGCATTGCTTTCAGCCATGATCGCTGTAGGAAATCGTATTCCGAAAAAGAACGTTTTAGTTTCTTCGGGTGCAGCCAAGAGTAAAGTTGATTTATTAGAACCTTGCCGTACATTGGATAGTAAAGGTTATAATATCTATGCAACTGCCGGAACAGCCAAATTCTTAAATGACAACGGAATCAAGGCTACTGCCGTTTGCTGGCCAGACGAACATGGTGAATTAAACATCATGGATATGTTCTCTAAACATATCTTTGAATTGGTTGTTAACATTCCGAAAGATCATAGCAAACGCGAATTAACCAATGGATACAAGATCCGTCGTGCTGCTATCGACCATAACATTCCGTTGATTACCAATGCTCGCTTGGCAAGTGCCTTTATCAATGCCTTCTGCGAAATGAAAGAAGAAGACATTCAAATCAAGAGCTGGCAAGAATATAAATAATAATGTATCCTACATTATTAAAATCTGATAAACTAGCGGCAGGGTTCATTTGAAACTGCCGCTTTTATTTTATATATTTGCCGTATGAAGCAACACCATATATATCTGATTTTATTCATCTTCTGGCTTGCCGGAAGTTCTATTTCTCAGTTGTGGGCCAAAAAGACCTTCAAAAATCCGTATGTATTGGTCCAAAATTATACCATTAATGACTATCATGCCAGTTGTCAGAACTGGGATGTCTATGTATCTGAGCATGGAGCTTTATACGTAGCGAATAACTCCGGATTATTAGAATTTGACGGAAACACTTGGCATCTATATCAGACAGACGATCAAGAAAGTCTGTTTCAAATCGGAATGAGAAACGATACCCTTTTCAGTCGGGGAGAACGGACAAACGGCTTCTGGCGTTATAACAAGGAAATGATTATGAAATATACGCCTATTTCCGAAACTCTTCCTGATTCAATCTTCCGCGACTTCAGAATGCTAGCTCCTTTTTCTATTCCGGAAGAAATAGAAAAAGCCAAACCTAAGCTTTATGCCGGAACCAGCGTATATAAATTTGTCACAACCGATGAAGGCTTGTTCATTACAGATTCAATCGGCAATCTCCTCCACCATTTGAGCATGAACAATTCACTGCAAGATAATATAATTCACGACATTTGTGTCCAGGATGTAGACCAAATCTGGTTAGCTCTTGACAATGGAATCGCGCAAGTTAATATCAATCCTCCAGTCAGCCGGTTAGGGAAAAGAAGTCAAATCGGCAAATTGGAACAAGTAGGAAGTGACGAGGATTATTTGTACATAAAAACCAATCTGGGTTATTTCCGTAAAGAGTTAGGAACTCAATATTCCTTTACTTCCATACCACAAGAAGAAGCTGAAAAATATCTCAGGAAACAACCGGATATCATTACGCAGCCCGCCGAAAATCTATTTTATGAGCCTGCATCCATCGGTTATTTCAATAAAGCTAAATACATATATCCGGTTCCAGAAAATATGTACTGGCTTGTCAAAGGTAATGAAGCGGCTTTGTTTCAAAATGAATTCAATACGACAACCCAAAAGTGCCGCATCCTTTTTGATAACTATCAGATGAATCTGACTACACGCAGTCCGCACTTTTTCTTATTAAATGATTCGATGTATGTTGTATCGGCCATGCAAGGAGCTTTACTTGTTGATATACGGCAAATCATGACGCAAAATATGCAACTGACGATGCCAACGTTTCATTCCATCCGATACAGCGATTCGCAAGGGATGCACTATCTCGTTCCGGATACAAGCATGATCACGTTGCCACACCGGTTTCAAGAAGTAAATCTCTTTGTAAGTACAACTGTGTTTACACCGAATCATCAATTCTCTTATTTACTAGAAGGAATTTCAACGGATTGGTCGGAATGGCAAAAAGAAGGGAAAATATCTTTTTCCCAACTACCGGAAGGAACTTATACATTGCGTATCCGAAAATATGTTACCAAAGGTACATTTCCGGAAATTACTCTACAAATAAAAGTTCTTCCGGCCTGGTATAATACAATCTGGGCCTATTGTATTTATGTCATCCTTCTTTGGATAATTATACAGAGTGTTCTTCATTATCAGCTCCGACGGCTTAAACGGGAAGAACAGGCTCAAAAGATCCGTGAGGAAGAATTAGAGCAACAACGAGTTGAACAGATGAAAAACCAAATGCTGGAAACTGAGTTGCAAAACAAGAATAACGAACTTACTCTCCAAACGTCGGCTCTCGTCAGAAGGAACAAAGCTATCCAGACATTTCTGGATGAATTGAACCAGCAAAAAGAGACGTTGGGCGACCGTTATCCCAATAAACTCTATAACAAACTTCGGACATTGATGGAAGAAGCCTTGAATGACCAGGAAGATTGGTTATTGTTTGATTCCTACTTCAACAGTGCCCATCAGAACTTCATCAACCGGCTTCAGCAAAAGTACCCGGATTTGACACCAGGAGACTTACGCATCTGTTGTCTGTTGCGTATGAACCTATCCACAAAAGAAATCGCTTCGCTTCTGAATATTTCTGTCCGCGCCGTAGAGCTCAGACGTTACAGACTGCGTAAACGATTAGAATTAAACAACGATACTAACCTGGTTGATTTCTTGCTAAAGCTATAAGCTATATATTTCTCATATAAAATATAAATATAGATTTTATATATAGATAATCAACTAATAAACAACATACTAAAAATAGAAGAGAAAGGAATGATGAATACATCATTCCTCTTTTTTTACCTTGCGCAATCGTTGTTGTAGTCTATTATTTGTACACGCAAGAAAAAGCCCGTTCCTTTGCAGCAAATCTTAAAACTAATAGGCGAGGAACATGGACAAGGAATCAACAATCATTCGGAAACAAATCGAACTTTTCGAGAAAAAAGGAATTTCTCGGAGAAAGTTTTTCAAGATAATGGCTGCAGCTGGACTGTTATCATTCATAGATACGAGACATGCAAAAGCCTTCTCAAGTAAAGCAAAAGGGAAAATAGTTATTGTAGGTGGTGGAGCTGCTGGTATTAGTATGGCTGCCCGATTACAACGTTGGTTGGACGAACCAGACATTACTTTGATCGATCCTAGCGATCGTCAGTTTTATCAACCCGGATTTACATTAATTGCTTCCGGCGTATATAAGGCAGATGATGTATGGAAGAAACAAGAAGACTGTATTCCCAGTGGGATTAAATGGGTAAAAGATTCGGTTATTGCCGTTGATCCGGTTTGGAATCAAGTGACAACAGCCCAGAACGGAAAAATCCCTTACGACTTTCTGGTTTTAGCTCCAGGAATCCAATTAAACTGGAATAAGATTGAAGGATTCAGTTATGACCAGTTGGGTGTAGGTAATGCACATTGCATTTACGACTTCCAAGGTGCCCAGAAAACATGGAAAGCTTTACAAGAGTTTACAGCTAAAGGTGGACGTGGTATTTACACGGATACCTATACAAAACATAAGTGCGGTGGTGCTCCGAAGAAGATTTGTTTATTGACAGAACATCATGCACGTAAAAACAACCAGCGTGATCATATCCAGTTGGATTATTTCACGGCAGAGAAGGCTCTTTATGATGTTCCGTTCTTCACGCCTCGTCTGGTTGAAATTTATAAAGAAAGAAATATACCGATCCAGACCAATACACGTGTCAAGGGAATTGATACGGCTGCAAAGCAAGTTCATTTTGAACGGATCGAAACGATCGATGGAGAAAAGAAGGTTACACCGTTTGTAGAAGATTATGACTTCTTACACTTTGTTCCACCAATGTCGGCTCCGGATTTTGTCAAAGAAGCAGAATTAGGTTTTCCGGATGGGAAACTGGCAGCAGACGGTTGGGTAATGGTTGATAAAGAAACGTTGGTTCATCAGAAATATCCGAACATCATTTCATTGGGTGATGTTGCCGGAACACCAACCAGCAAGACTTCGGCTGCAACTCGTGTACAAGTTCCGATTGCTGCCAAGAATCTGATCTCGCTGATGGAAGGGAAAGAACCGACAGAAAAGTATAATGGATATGCGGCTTGCCCGATTGTAACGGACTATGGTCACGTATTATTATGCGAATTTGATTACGACAAGAACCCGCAGATTTCGTTCCCGTTCTCGATGTTGGATATGTCGAAAGAACAATGGACAGCGTGGTTGTTGAAAGTATATGTATTGAAGCCCTTGTATTTCTATGGAATGCTGAAAGGCTATGCTTAATTAGCTTAATACACACACTCCCTATATAAATGCTAAACTATTTACACAAAGACGAAAGAACCCGGTTCTCTCTCCAAGAGAATCGGGTTCTTTGTTTATCATTTATCTTCCATCAAATGATAATAACGCAACGGGCGACCGGAAAGTAATTCCGGATGAAATATCTGGATAAAATCTTGCAACAGGTAATCCGGATGCAACGGAAACTCTTCATAATACCGGATCCGTCCCGTATTACAGGCATAAATCCGTTTCTTCTGGAAGGCTTCGAAATGAGCATACGGCGCATATTCCTGCTGCAGATCAGCATACGTCATGTCTTTGCTCTGATTATACTTCAACAACCAGATATCGGCTTGATAAGCTTTCTCAAAAACCGTTTCGAAACTGAGCGGATGACTATCGGTTCCCGGTAAATCAGCAAACAGATAATCGGCACCGGCATCACGAAACAGATTGGCTGTGTAACTTTCTCCGCCGGGCATATACCAGGAAGCACCGTATCGCTTTTCGGAAAAGACTGTTGGTCGGGTCGTTACTTGGGCAGTCAGTTGCTTTAAAGCCAGATATGCTTCTTCGGTTTCCTTGAATACAGAATCAGCTACGTCCTGCTTTCCAAACAAAAGTCCGTAGAATTTCACCCATTCTGTCCGTCCTAACGGAAGAGACTCCAAATAGTCGGCTCCTTGTACAATAGGAATGCCTAACTTCTCAACCGGACCAAAACTGCTGTTCTGAAAAGGAGAAGCAATGATCACGTCGGTTCCGATCTCCAACATCTTTTCTACATTGGGCGAAGTAGCTTCTCCCAAATCGGCAATTCTTCCTTCATTCAAACCAGCACGTACTTCCGGCGAATCCATATAACGAGGTTCACATACACCTACAATACGATGACTCTCGCCCAATTGCTCCAGAATAGAAGCATGTACCGATGTATAGACAACAACCCGCTGAACGGGAACTTTTACCACCGTTCCTTTCGGCAAACCTTCCGGTACCGGCTGATTCCGGTCAACCAACAGATAACGTTGTAACAATTGGGTTGTATCCCACGGATCACGAACATCTACCTGAACATAATCCGGAGTATAGCCTATGGTCAAACCTTGGGCATATGACAAAGTATCCTGTTGCCAGGAATCCGGTAACACAACTCGCCTGCCGGGATTTGTACAACCTACCAGCAGGCAAAGCATGATGATATAATAAAATGCGGACTTCATTATTTTGTCAAGAAACCAACCTCTTGTGTGTCATATCCACCGCAGTCGATCGGTGTACCATTCAGCTTTCCGTCGGGTGTGAAGACATAAATAGAAGCCGTCTCACCGTAAGAAGAGTTCGTAATATACACCAAATCAGTCAACGGATCTACATCAATCGAATTAGGTGAAGCAATTTTTGTACCGTCGGTAATAAAGTTTTCCGAAACCACCTGTTCCGTCTTCGCATCATAGATCTTATATGTGATGTTCGTATCGTAATAGTTGGCATAGATAACATACAACTTATCGTTTGCGATAGCCAGTTTGGTTCCATTTCCCATAACAGTTACTTCGCCAGTCTGTCCGTCAATCCGCTGTAAGGTATTATTAATGGCCTCTTGTCCTTCGGAAGCCTGGTTATAATTCCCCATCGAAGCCAGATAAACATCCCCTTCGCTGTCAGCAACCATATTTACTGGGTTCAGAACAACTTCGATCTCTTTTTCTACAGCCAACGTATTCAGATCAATAACCGAAACTGTATTTCCGTAGTTCGGATAATCACCACCGCCGGAGTTAGCAACATACAATTTATTGTTTGCTACCACCAGTTGCTCCGGATAACGGCCTACGGGAATAACCTTTTCTATTTCCAACGAAGCTGTATCCAGCACAGCCACCGAATGTCCGGAATAATAAGCCGCAAATACTTTACCATTGGCTGCAGCCATATAACGCGGATTCATCGGTTCTTGTTCTCCTTTATCGTTTGTTCGTGTCGGTTGTATTTGTTTTACAAGAGTTCCATCTTTTTCCAAAACAGATAAGCAATTGGAATAAGTCACGCCCACATAAATCTTTGAACCATATACCAACATATCCTGAGCCGATTCTCCCAAACCCTTACCATTGGCCGTCTTATACAAATCCGTCATTTGTGCCGACTCCATATCATACAGGTTCAATGAAGCATTATTCGCATTATAATTTCCCCGATTCAGGATCAGCAATCCATACGTAGAAGGATCAACGGTTGGTTTGTCGTCGATACCTGGTTCATCCTCATCACACGCTACCATCGGAAGCGCCAAAGCGGCAATCATTGCCCATGTTTTTAACACATTTGATCTTTTCATTTTACTTTATCATTTAATTAATATAACATGCTCCTCTCATTCCCATAGGGAAGTAATTGTTCAACAGCCGTCAAAAAGCTTTACCACATTTGTCGAAAAGCTTTAGCACATCTATCGAAAAGCTTTTCGACAGATGTCAAAAAATTAAAAGGTAACGAAGAAAAGACTTCTTCGCCGTTATTTTCGGATTCCTTTAATACGTTACCTGTACCGTAGCCCGGAATGATCGTCCCGGCATCGGGTAATATCGGATTACATCATACGTGACATTACCCAAGTTCACCACCTCTGCCTGCAAACGAAGAGAACATTTCCCGATACGAAACGTCTTGTTTGCCGAAAGCTGTTGTTCTATATATCCATCAATCCGGTTGTCTTCCAAATTCTGCGGTAAAGTATAACGGTCACCCACGGCCGTCAGGCTCCAACCCAAGTTTACCCATGGATTTTCCAGTGAAGCCGATACAGAACCGGCATGTTCTGCCGTATAAGGAATCTGATCCCCATAGATTTTGGACGTCTTGTCGGTCCGATCAGTGGCATTTTGCCACGTATAAGATGCGTTTAACTGCAAAGCCATGTCGGCAGGCAAGGCAAAAGATGCCGCCAGATTCGCGTCCAACCCGAAAATATTCACCACGCCCTGATTCATCATCTTCCAAATAAACATGGTCGGAATCGCAACAATCTTATCCCGCACATGATTATAATACCCATCGACCGTCAGACTCAGGAAATCGAGCGACAAAGCCGGAAAGGCATTATTCCAGGTAAAGCCCAAGTTATATTGCGAAGCTTTCTCGGCATCCAGTTCCCGGTTACCGATCCGGTCATAATACAAATCATTAAACGTCGGTACCCGAAATCCGTCTTTATACGAAGCACGGATGCGCAGATGCTGTTCTGGCCAAGCCAGCCAGGACACACTGGCTGCCGGCGAAAGACGCTTGCGATCGGCCGCTGCCTCGCCTATTTCCAAGGTCTCGGTAATATAAGTTCCCAGTAAACTGGCTGTTGCTGTCAAACGATCATTCTTATACTGAGCCGCCAAAGCCGTCAAGGATGAATAACGTGTCGGGAAAGGACATTTCGGTGTAGTGGCATCCAAGGTATTCAGGAAGAAATCTTCAGCCAGAGAAATAGAAAATCCTTCTGCCGGACGATACAACCATCCAACCGAGGCATAATATTCCCGCTGGGTATAAACATCGGTCTGTACCCCTCCGACATATTGGCTGTGAAAGTCCTGATAACGTGTCCATCCATAATCAAACTTGGCCAATGCCTTGAAATCCAGTTTCGGCAGCCAACGGTTCTCATAATTCGCCTGCAGGAAACCGTTCTTGTTAAACAGGCGTTCGGTATGCCAGTCGTTATAAAGAATCACGGCGCCCGGCAAGCCTCGTTCCGAATCAAACCAATATCCTTTGAGTTGCAGTTTACCGTTCCGCTTCCAGTCGGCAAACAAGTTTAATTCCGTGCGCCAACTATTCACATCGCTGTTTTTCCGCTTCTCGTGTGTCACGATATTACCATTGGTAAACGTATAAGGATACCGGCCATCTGCCCGTGTCCAGTCGCCTTGAACCGACAAGGCATACGTTTTTCCCAAACGTTGTTCATACCGCATGTACGGATTAAACAAGCCAAAAGATCCCGTCTTTATTTTACCCTGCAAACGGAATGACTTATCCCCTTCCAGATAAGGAGAGCGCGTCTGAATACTCAAAGTTCCTGCCGAAGCCAGTACACGTGCCGACTGGAAAATATCATCTGCCTGTCCGATCGAAAGAGAAACCATCTCAACATCATCCAACGAAAAGCGACTGATGTCCACCTGACCGCTCTGCATGTCGGTAATGGTAACACCATCATAACTGACTGCCGTATGCTTGGCACCCAGGCTACGCACAGAAACCGTCTTTAGGCCGCCAATTCCACCATAATCCTGTACCGAAACACCCGAAAAGCGTTTCACGGCATCCGACAAGTCTTGCAACCCCAACTGCTCAAAACTCCGGTTATTCAGTATCTGAATCGGAGCCGACGATTTCAAGACCGAAGGTTTCCGATGCCCGATAACCTCTACATCCGACAGTTTATGATAAGAAGTGGTATCTGTGACCTGTCCGAACAACGAACTACCAAACAAACAACTCGCACCCAAGAGGTACAACTTTCCTTTCCAACGCTGATTTGACATACATTTTCCTTTCCAAACATCTTACCCGAGATGCTTGATTACTGATTAAGGGCAAGGCAGGTTTTCTGACTTATCCGCCTATTTTCGGACACCTTCCCGAACACTCCAACGTTCAGTGGCATGAAGAAACCGAAGGCTTTGATGGACATACAGCTACGGGTACAGCTCAGGATTCGCACCTGATTCCCTTTTACTAACAGACAGAGACAACTGGCTGTTACACCTTTCCGCCACAAAGCTACATAAAGATTTTGAGATTCGAAGTGACAAAACAGAAAAAAACCTCCGGCGAATCACTTCGACGAAGGCTCCACGGCGTTTGCTTGAAAGAAAAACATTACTAACAACTAATATTCTATCTTAAAGGGGAATTAGACGACAATAGCAAAGCTACACATATACAGACATTTCCTATTGCCTGACAGGAACAGATATAATCCTTTTTCCGTCAGCCACAATCCTGACGAAAATCTGCCTTTCACAGAAAGCACTGATCAACTATATCCGACTGTTTTACTAATCCCTCGAGTTAAAACAGCATACATGAGCAACGGCAGGTCTTCTGACTAACTCCCATCTTGAAGCCTTCCCAGTTAATAAACCAGTGGCAACGAGGTATTTCAAGATGTTTATCGGAGCTTCACAGCAGCGGGACTGTTCAGGATTCTCACCTGATTCCCTTTTAATCCGGACGGACAGACGATCCGTCGCAGAACCGATTTCTTCGCAAATATAAGGATAATAATCATACATGCTCCAATCCGTTTGTCTTATTTTTCATCTGACAAATCGAAAACCGGTAGTTTCTACTCTTCGTTGCATTCTTTTTTGTACCTTTGCAGCCGTTTCCAAAGAAAAGGATTCGAGGAGACTCGAAAAACGACAGGCAGGTTATCTATTTACTATATATTTTATCGATACAATCTATTTATGGAAAGAAATGAATCGCTGCTGCCGGTAGCCAAGTTCATCGCCGAGTACGCCGCCCACATGATGGGTAGTGGTGTGCATACATCGCGTGTGAAAAGAAGTTCCAAACGTATAGGCAAGGCTTTTAATACCGACATCAAACTGAATGTTTCACAAAAGACTATCGTCATTTCGGCAACCCACAACGAAACAGGGGAAACCTACAGTGAAGTCGTTGATATTCCCGCTCTCCCAATCAGTTTCGAACACAATGCCGAACTGAGTGCCTTGAGTTGGGAAACATACGACCAACATCTTTCTCTTGAAGAGGTCCGGCAGAAATACAACGAGATTGTCTCTGCCCCTAAGATGGATCCGATGTTTGTACTGATTCTTGTAGGACTTGCCAATGCTTCTTTCTGCCGTCTGTTCGGTGGCGACTGGTTGTCGATGGGAATTGTTCTTTCGGCTACGATTACCGGTATGTTTCTCCGTCAACGGATGCAAGCCAATCACATCAATCATTATGTGGTCTTTGCCGTCAGCGCATTTGTAGCATCGCTATGTGCTTCTACCTCTTTGATCTTTGATACGACTTCCGAGATAGCCTTGGCTACAAGTGTTCTCTACCTGATCCCAGGAGTACCGCTGATCAACGGTATCATCGACATTGTAGAAGGTGAGACGCTCATCGGCTGCTCTCGTCTGATCAGTGCCTTTCTATTAATTATATGTATTGCCATCGGCATGTCTTTTACATTGATGTTGGTTAAAAACAGTTTGATATGATACTTGTAGATATATTACTGGATGGATTGTTTGCCGCTGTGGCCGGTGTGGGATTCGGAGCTATTTCAGATCCTCCTTTGCGGGCTTTCCGCTATATTGCCTTATTAGCAGCCGTAGGTCACGCCTGCCGTTTCTGCCTGATGACATATTTAGGTTGGGATATTGCTACTTCTTCCCTATTCGGTTCTCTGACAATCGGGTTTGGTAGTCTGTGGTTGGGGAAGAAAGTATTCTGTCCGATGACCGTACTTTATATTCCGGCCTTATTACCTATGGTACCGGGGAAATTTGCATACAACATGATCTTCTCACTGATCATGTTCCTGCAAACAATGGACGATCCACAGGAAAAGATGAAATACATGGGAATGTTCTTTTCAAATACGATCGTAACAACAACAGTCATCTCATTATTGGCTGCCGGGGCGACTTTGCCGCACTTCATATTCTCGAAACGAGCTTTTTCTTTAACCCGACGTAAACCAGGAGAGGAGGAATAATCTATGGAAATATTTTGGCAAACCATTGCACATTACAATAGCTGGAGCTGGATATATCAGCTAATCATCGTCGGAATAGGTATCCTATTAAGCGTCTTGTTGTTTTACCGCCCACGGACTTGGGTAAAGAACAGCATGAAATGTTATCTGGCCGGTGTTTATCTGTGGCTATCCATTGCCTATTATTACTTCGACTGCGGTACTCGTGCTTACAATGAAGTGATGGCTTTAATCTGGGCTTTGCTGGCACTTGTCTGGATTTGGGATTTGAAGGTTGGTTACACAAGCTTCAACCGTACACGCAAATACGACAAACTGGCTTATCTTTTACTGGCCATGCCTTTTGTTTATCCCGTGATTTCCTTATTACGCGGACTCACGTTCCCGATGATAACCTCACCAGTCATGCCTTGTTCGGTTGTAGTTTTCACGCTGGGCATTATGTTGCTCTTCTCTGAAAAGATTAATCTTTTCCTGATTCTCTGCTTGACACATTGGTCGGTTATCGGATTAACGAAAACGTATTACTTCAATATTCCGGAAGATTTCTTGCTGTCGAGTGCATCTGTACCGGCACTCTATTGTTTCTTCAAAGAATATTATGCCAATTATACCCATCAGGAAACAAAACCCTCTCGACAAACAGTCAAGAACTTATTAATCCTTTTCTGTAGTGGAATCGGTCTTATCCTATTGGTCACACTGGTAAAAACAGTGTTTATCCATTCTGCCTAATCATAAAGGTGCCTCGGAATAACCACCCGAAGCACCTTTATTTATTTTATCAATCTTCTCAAGATACATCAAACTGAACTTACCTTCTAACCGGGAATTCAGCAACACGTAAGGTCGTACAACCATACGGAATCAGTTCGATGGTTTCTTCTCCTTCCGTATCATTTTCCATTTGTGTATAATAAGCGACTGGTCCTGCCGAGCCACGTACCAACGTCCAATTCTTAACCCGTTTAGCTTGAGTCTTGATAGAGATCGGAGCATTCTCCACATTCCACGGATAACCAGTTACCAACGGACGTTTCTCAACGATAAAACTTTGCTGAATCCGTTCAGGAGCAAATGAAGATTCCGATAACGCATAATTCCAAGGTGTATCCGATGTTACTTCATAATACCATGGACCATAAGTCACTACTTTATCGGCTTCAAATGATTTCTTTTCCCATTTCTCTTGCATCTTCAAAGCATACAACAGCGGACCACGTTCGACTACAGCTCCACCGTCATACCAACGACTGACAGCTACATCCATCGGTAATTCCAATGTCAGACAATCTCCTTCTTTCCATGTCCGGTTTACCCGAGCAACTTCACCTGGGAACAAATCCACCTCAATGGCTTTACCATTCAATTTGACTACCGGCTGCTGACACCAGCTTGGTACACGAAAATGGAAGGGGAAGAAAGCCTCTTTCACTGATTTATCGGTAAATGATACCCGGAACTGAATAGCCTCATCAAACGGATAGGCTGTCTCTTCCTGAATCTTCACTCCTACACCTTCAGCTACTTTTGCCATAACTTCCGACGGACCATAAACTAAAGCAGCGATACCATTATCAGCTGTTGCATACCATAAATTCTGTACGAACTTGGGCCAACCCTGATGTAAATTGGAGGTACAGCAAGGATAACCCGTCAATACTCCAAAAAGAATATCCGTATCTTCATGAGGTGTCGAGAATTCCCGATAATCACGCGTTACATTCACCTGATTAAACTGCTGGTAATACTGACGAGCTGAATAATCATCGGTAATCTGCGTTGGTAATACATTATAAGTTATTCGCTCCAAATAATCGGCCCACTCAACATCACCCGTTATTTCCAGCATCTCTTCCAACGAAAACATCATCTCGACAGCCGTACACAACTCCGAACCGGCAGTTGGTTTACCAAAACGAAGTAACTCATCGCCGCCCCACAAACCGGTTGGCAATCCGATCGTATTACGGATCTGCTTCACAGCCTTCTTTACAGCCATAATCTGCTGCGGATCCTTATTCTGCTGATAATATACAACAGGCTCTTTAAAGCCCTGTCCCAGATTTACACAGTGTAAACTCAACTGACGGCTCAAATGATCCTGATGCAGAAAAACATCCGTCCAGTTGAAGGTCTGCTTATGAATTAACTCACCCAGTTCCAACAGAAACTTATCACCCGTGATGTTATATAACCAATATACCACCATCAGATTGTCTCCTCCGCGTTGTTCACCCCAAAAGGTCCAATGTCCCAACGGACTTTCCGGTAAAGTCTTCAGCTGATACTTGAAGTAATTGGTCAGCAACTGAATCACCCGTTCATCACCGGTAGCCGAATAATACTGCTGCATGATTTTCAGCATCACCATCTTTGGCCACCAATCGTAAGCATTATCCCGCTGCAAACCGGGTTCATACGGACGATCGGTATCCGGACCAAAATAGCCATTTTCCTTTTGTGAAGCCAACGACCATTCAATCCATGGCTGCACTTTCTTCTTCAATTCCTCATCATCCAGTATATAAGCCAAAGGTAACAAACCGTCAATCCAGTACGGCCCTCGTTCCCAGACATCGCCATCCCCACCAAGCCAGCCATTACGTTGGCCCATCACTTGTTCATAAACTTGATCAAGATGTCCCGTCATCCCTTTCTTCATCCGAAGTAACTGATCTTCCATCCAGCCTTTCGCCCGGATTGTACCCAAAGGCAACTCAATATATTCTTTCTGCAGCAAAGGCTGACGATTGTTCTGGTAGTTTCCGGAGAAACGAGCTTCTTCTGCCTGCACAGAGTAACAGGCAAACACAGCCAGAGAAGCTGCCCATAAAGCTATTCTTCTTTTCATGGTTAAATCTATTATACTATTCCTGATAATCAATCCATACTTTCATCTGTCCTGCCTCCCGGTTATCCCACGCATAATATGGGATGAAGGTCATTTGTTGTTTTCCAGACTGAGCTTTAATCAGTTTAACACCGCCCAATAGTTCCGGAGCATCTACTACTTCGAAAGTGGTCCCAGCTTCTAATTGTAACTGATCAAAACCCTTCGGATTATCCACTTCTTCCAAACAATATACCAATGGTCCACGCTGAATAGCTCGCTTACCTACATCCTGCTTTACACGCGGATCTGCAGATACCTTTTCTACCGGCATTTCCATTTCCAAAGAAATCACATCGCCCGGTTTCCAATCCTTAATCACCGCATAACCTTTATCTACCGAAGCCTTTACAACCTGACCTTTTACAGACAATTGATAATCTTTACACCAGCCCGGAATACGGATACGCAATTCTTTATCCAAAGCCTGTGCTGCTGATACCTTCAGTTCCACTTTTCCATCCCACGGATAGTTAGTCTTCTGCTGGATCGTCATTTCCAGATCACCCACTTTCACCTTCGTTGTATTACCAATAAACAAGTTTACCCACAAAGCTTCGTTGGAAACTCCATAGATATAATTCCCGATAGAAGGCAAGAAACGGGAAATCTGACTCGGACAGCAGGCACATCCATACCAAGCCTGTCGATGATGATCACCTTTCGATTCCAACGGATTCACATAGAAGAAACGGTCTCCACTCAATGAAACACCAGCTAAAGCACCATTGTACATCGAACGCTCCAGTACATCCACATACTTGGCATCTCCCGTAAACTGATTCATACGCTGATTCCAATACACCATACCCACAGAAGCACACGTTTCACAATAAGCTTCCAGATTCGGTAAATCATAATCTTCAGTAAAACCTTCATTATGACGAGAAGATCCGATACCACCAGTAACGTACATATTGCGCAATACAACATCATCCCACAAGCGGTTCATTGCTTCTACATAACCTGTATCCTGCTTCAAAGCCGCCACATCCGCCATACCACAATATAGATACATACAACGGACAGCATGACCGGAGATACTTTCCAAATCCCGTACCGGCACTACATCCTGATAATATTCCGGATTCCAGTCTCCCTCATCACCTTTACTGCCATAACCATGACCTCGTTCTTCCAGCAACCAGTTGGCAAAATCCAAATACTTCGTTTCTCCCGTTGCCTGATATAACTTCACCAAAGCTAGTTCGATCTCCTCATGCCCCGGAACCCAATGTCGTTTTCCCGGACCAAAAACACTCATCATATGATCAGCCATCCGGATACTTACATCCAATAACTTCCGTTTTCCCGTAGCCTGATAATAAGCGACTGCAGCTTCCATCATATGACCAGCACAATACATCTCATGCTTATCCATATTTGTCCAACGCTTATCCAATCCCGTCAACGTATAATACGTATTGATATATCCATCCGGTTGCTGGGCAGCGGCCATTTTGTCAATCCATTCATCCGCCTTCTTCTCCAACTCCGGATTCGGATTGTTGATCAAACTATATGCAATACCTTCCAAAGCCTTATACACATCTGAGTCATCGAAGAAAATACCCGAATGTTCTCCTTCTCCTTTTGCTGCATTCTCAAAATTACGGATACGACCCGTCTGATTCTCAATCTGATCGATACAAACCGGCAACGTAGCCGTTGTATGTTTACTCAGCCGAGGAGACCAAAAACCATCCTCTATTTTCACATGCGAAAAGTCTACTTGACTAATCCTCTTTAATGGCGCTTCTTCTTTCTGCGCTTCTTTCGTGCTTGTGCAACCCACCAAAGCCAAACAAGCCGCTGATGCAATAATTAGATTTTTCATGATGTCTGATTTAAGTAATTATTATTGTACAAAGATAGGAGGATTTTAGGATTTTAATCTAACAACACTTTTATAAACATCTAATATCCTTTAGGATGAAATTGACCATTTTCATAGATCATAGGTATAAGTCCGGGTTGGCAAGTTTGCTGAAATTCAGATGCCTGATTCCCTCTAGGATTCCAAAAACAAGTTGCCCACCAATTGCCATCTTTGTCTTGGAAAAAATTATTATGCCCACCTCCTGTTATCGCACAATATCTATTACCATAAGGTCCGTAGATATTATCAGAAGTCGCAATCACACAATCATAACTATAGCGTGTATTTTGAGATGTTATCCCTTCTTTTTCAACATAAGTATCACCTTCTGATGTCCGATGAGACCAAATAGCCTGAACTAAATGATATTTACCAGCAAATTTAAAGATAAATGCACCTTCTATATATGGCTCAGCATAGTATTCAGTTTCTTTTATTTTCATCAGTTCTTCAGCCAAATCACTCATGTCTGGTTTCATCTTTGCTATATAATGATTATGTCCTACAAAATAAACTGTTCCATCAGAATCCTCAAATAGACTTCCATCAATATCAGAAAATATCGGTTTATATTTATTCCCTTCAATATTTTCATATGGTCCTTCTGGTTTACCTGTTTTACTTCTTAATATAAAAGAGCCTTTTCCTTTAGCAGAATTATTCATGCAAGCAACAATAAACCAATTCTTAAGACTTTTAATATAATGAAGCTCAGGAGCCCAAACAGCTCTAAACTTGTTATCTAATGTATCTCCATTAATAGATTTATTTTCATAAATCTCATCTGTCTCATATACTTTAGGCTTTCCTTGCCATGTTGCATCTTCATCTAAAGACCAAATTAATCCTAGATTTTCCCATATTTTTAAATCTGCTGAACGCCAAAGATACAATCCATCATTCCAATCCCAACAATGAATTTTCCCTTTAAATATCCTTTCAGGGGGAGCTGTTGTTCCTGTTATATAATAGAATCCATCAGGGCCTAATATTGCCCAAGTATCTCGAATCCAATAGTTAAATACAGGCTTTAAAGATTCCGGTAATTGAGTTTTTACACTTCGGGTATTTACTTTCCCATATTCTCCATACATAAACTTCTGAGAATATGACACATTTATAAACAAGTTTAGCAACAAATAGAAAAGAAAAAATTTATTCATAATTATCTCAAAACGAATATCATCCTCATAAAAACTAATAGCATAAGATCCGTTTTAGTAAAATTTTTTAATCTAAAACGGATCTGTAAAGAAGAATCAAATAGAACTACTACTTGGTTGGTCTAGGAACAACTTTACATTGTTTTTCCCATTCTAAATATCGCTTCACCATAGCCTTCACTCTATTAGGATATTTACTAGCTAAATTAAACATTTCAGATCTATCTGTATTTAAATCATATAATTCCCAAGCCTGAGTTTTCGAATCACTAGGTTGAACAATTTTCCAGCCTTCTGCATCAATCAAAGCCTTCTCATTAAAATGTTCAAAACACAAATCTCTTTCTACTGATTGTTCTTCTCCTTCAAATATAGGAAGCATACTTACTCCCATATAAGGCTGAATATCATATCCATTATATTTATCAGGATAACTTGCATTCGTAATATCCAAACAAGTTGCCATAATATCTATAACATGGCAATATGCGGTATTTATACTCCCTTTTTTTTGTTTTATACCTTTTGGCCAGTGTGCAATCATTGGAGTACAAATTCCTCCTTCATAAGATTTCGCTTTCCAAAAACGAAATGGAGTATTAGCAACGTTTGCCCATTTAGGGCCAACAGAAGCATATGATGTTTCTGGACCTGGTAGTATTTCTTTATTCTTAGGGTAAATAATTTTACGACCATCTCTAGTTTCTGCAGGCCTATCATTTTCTCCCTCAGAGTATAACTGGCAGATTTCATTACTACAACCATTGTCCGACATAAAAAGAATCAATGTATTGTCTATTTGACCATTTTTTTCCAATGCTTCTAATAACAGCCCAATACTCTGATCCATACGATCGACCATAGCCGCATGTACAGCCATAGCTCGAGCATCCCATTCTTTATCAGGATTATCTTCCCAAGAATCCTCAAATTGACGAGGAGACAAGAAATTATCAATATCACCAAAAAGTTTCATTCTCTTTTGACGATTATAACGCTCCTCTCTAATTCTTTCCCAACCACATTTATAAGTATCTTTATACTTTTCTATATCCTGAGGCAAAGCATGTAATGGCCAATGAGGGGAATGAAAAGCTAAATACATAAAAAAGGGTTTATCAGATTGAGCGTATCTATTTACAAATGAAACAGCCGTATCGCCTAAGGCAATTGTACTATAATAATCCTTAGGAACAGTATCTACAGGTTGATCTCCATAAATCAAACTAAATGGATCAAAATAGTCAACTACTCCATAAATTGTTCCATAACAATCCTCAAAACCTCTATTAATAGGATAATTATTTTTAGGAGCGAACTCTTCATGTTTCACTTGATGAGCTAACCATTGCCTTTGATCTGGTCGCAATGGTGTCTCAGCGACATGCCACTTACCAACCCAAGCTGTATTATAGCCAGCAGATTTCAAAACCTCTGCTATCGTCACACCATTATGAGTCATGGTTCCTCTATAACCAGGAAGCCCATCATCAAATGTCATACGTCCAATACCAGCTTGATGCTGATAAAGTCCTGTTAACAATGAAGCCCTAGTAGGACAACTTCTACTTGTATTATAAAAATGCGTAAACCTTATTCCATCCTCAGCCAAACGATTTAAGTTTGGGGTTTCTATTTCACCACCATAACAACCTATATCTGAATATCCTAAATCATCTGCCAATATTAAAATAATATTAGGGCGAGGATCTTTTACTTGAGCACTAGCACTAAATCCATTAGTTAAACATGCAGCAAATACCAGTGACATCGAATTATATAAACATTTACTCATTAATTCCATCCTTCATTCTGTTTTAAGTTCTCATTTAATTGTCTTTCAATCTGCATAAGTAACCTGTTAAATCAATGCCTATGGTAAAATGACGAATAGAAACAAAAAATTCGGAAGATGCTGCAACATCTCCCGAATCTGTAAGTCAGTGAATAATTGACTTTCCCTTAAATCAATTTAGTACTCACTTTTAACACTACAAATGTATGAAAAATATTTGTACCAGGCTGTTATTGCCTAAAATAAAAACACCTATAAAAACAAATCGAGCCATGAAATTAACCTGTGCTTTGTTACTTACCGCCTCTATGGGCGTCTTCGCGACGGGTAATGCACAAACCATGCGTGTAAATATTCAAGCTGATAATGTGTCTACCGGAAAAATTCTTTCAGAAATAGAGAAGCAGACCGATTATCTGTTTGTCTATAACAAGAAAGAAGTAGATCTGAAGAGAAAAACGAGTGTCAATGCAGTCAACAAAACAACTGCCGAAGTTCTATCAACCATCTTTAATGGTACGGATATCATCTATGCCATCGAAGGAGAAAACATCATGTTGATGCGGAAAGAGCAAAATTTGGCTGTTGTACCGGATGCTGTTCAGCAGGATAACAAAATTACAGGAACCGTATTAGATCCAACTGGCATGCCTGTCATTGGAGCTAATATTATGATAAAAGGAACTACCAACGGAACCATTACTGATATGGATGGTAAGTTCTCGTTGGATGTACCGAAAGGTGCTACTTTAGTTGTCACTTATGTTGGATATACCAATCAAGAACTCCAAGTAGGAAGTCAGAAAACCTTGTCTATAACCTTAAAAGAAGATTCTGAAGCTTTGGATGAATTGGTGGTTGTAGGATACGGAACACAAAAGAAAGTAAGTGTAACCGGAGCAGTGGGAAATATTAAAAATGAAAGTATTAATAGATTAGCAAATAGTACGACAGCTTCCATGCAGGGTGTTTCACCAGGTTTGACTATTTTGGATAAAGGAGGTTCTCCTGGTCGAGCTGAATCTACCCTCCGTATTAGAGGTATTACTACTATTAACAACAGCGATGCTTTACTATTAGTTGATGGGGTTGAACAGAGGATAGAAGATGTCAATCCCGATGATATTGAAAGTATATCTATATTAAAAGACGCATCAACAACAGCTATTTATGGATCTAGAGCTGCGAATGGTGTTGTTTTGGTTACAACCAAAAGAGGAAAAGATGGTGATATAACTGTTAATTTGAATACTTATTGGGGAGCACAAAGTGTAACAAATAAACCTACTCACATGGAGACTGTAACTTATATGAGGCAACAAAACTATGCTTTTGAGAATGCCGGACAAGCTCCTCGTTATTCAGAAACGTTTATTCAAGAATGGATTGATAACCATAAATCAGATCCGATTACGTATCGTGAAGCTAATCAGTGGCAAGATGCAGTTTATCGTACAGCATTACAACAGAATTATAGTTTGACAGTAAGTGGTGGAAATGAAAAAGCAAAAGGTTTAATGTCGTTACGTTATTATAAGCAAGATGGTGTTGTTCCTAATTTCCAATCTGACATAAAAGAAATACGTGTTAATACAGATTTTAAGCCTTTAGAAAGAATAAAGATCTCTGCAGATGCTAATTTTAGGACTCGTTATTCATTGGCTCCTGTAGGAGCTTATGATTATGATGTAAATGGAGGGGGTATATTTTATTCAATGTATCATGCTACTCAATTTGTTGTCCCTAAATATCCTGATGGAAGCTATGGCTTAGGAAATAAAAACGCAAACCCATTAATGCTTGCAGAAATGGGAGGAGATGATAAACAATGGAATAATTTATTTGTTGGAAATGTAAAGTTAGAAGCAAATATTTTTGATGGATTAAAATTTACGGCCCAATATGCTCAACGATATGCTTTTGATAAGAATGTGACATTTACAAATGCATATACAGTGACAGATAATCAATATTTGGATTGGACTGCTACAGCGAAAGATGAGGCTTATAATCCAGATCCTAATCGTGCAAGAGTTAGAAATATTTCTCGGAATAATATGAATGATAAACGAGAAGATACAAATGAATATACATTGAACTTATTGTTGGATTATGAGAAACAAATTAAGAAACATAATTTGCATGCTTTAGTCGGTTTTTCTCAGATTGAAAATAAATATTCGGTAAGTGAGGCTTATAGACAGGATTTTTATAATAATGATGTTCCTTCTATGAATATGGGTTCAGAAAATACGTGGACAAATAAAGGTTACAATAATGAATTTGCCTTGAGATCTTATTTTGGTCGAATTAACTATAATTATGATAATCGATATTTGTTAGAAGCTAACTTACGATATGATGGCACGTCTCGTTTTACTGGAGATAATCAGTATGGTACTTTCCCTTCTTTTTCTGCGGGATGGCGTATCTCAAATGAATCTTTTTGGTCAGATGCAATTAGAAATTTTATATCTGATTTAAAGCTTAGGGCTTCATGGGGTAAGACTGGAAATCAGACTGCTGATTTATATGCTTTTTATGATAGTTATGTTTCTACATCTTATAATTTTAATGGAACTCTAGTGAATGGATATATGCAGAATTCTTATGCGAATAAAGATTTACGATGGGAGACAAGTACACAAACGGATGTGGGATTAGATGCTGCTTTTGTTAATAATAAATTAACATTGACTGCTGATTATTATTATAAACGTACAGATGGAATATTAGTTGATTTACCAATTTCAGGAATGATAGGTTTAGATGCTCCAGTTCAAAATGCAGCAATTGTAGATAATAAAGGTTTTGAATTAGCATTAGGATGGAGAGATCAATTTAAAGATTTTTCTTATAGCGTAAATTTTAATGTCTCGAATAATTGGAATGAAGTCATTAGCTTAGGAGGTGCAAATCCAACAGTTGAAGGCGGTACTGCAGATGTCATAACAACAGTTCGAGAAGGTTATCCTATTAATTCTTATTGGGGATATGAAACAGATGGCCTTTTAACACAAGCAGATATAGATAATAATTATCCTGTATATGATAGTCGTATGGGGGCAGGAGATGTAAAATATATAGATAAAAATGGAGATAATGTAATTGATGCAGAAGATATGACTGTTATAGGGGATGAATTTCCTCGTTTCCCTTTTGCATTATCTGCTAATATGTCATGGAAGAATTTTGATTTTTCTTTTATGTTTCAAGGTGTTATAGATGCAGAAACACGTGTATCTGGAGCTCTTTGCGAAGGAGGTAATTTTGAAGGTTTTACTTTAGATATATTTAAGGATTATTGGACTCCAGAAAATTTAGATGCTCGTTTCCCTCGTCCTCGAAAAAGTGTAGATTATAATTCTATGATGTCAGATTTTTGGGTTGTGAATGCAGGATATATTCGATTGAAAAATATCCAATTAGGATATACTTTACCTAAGAATTTGAGTGATAGATTGCGATTAGATAAAGCTCGCATCTACTTGGCCGGAAGTAATGTGTTGACATTTTCTCCATTAAAAGAATGGGGTCTTGATCCAGAATTTGTATCAGGACGATTCTTATATTATCCTCAAACTTCAGTCTATACCATTGGTGTTAATTTAACGTTTTAAATGAGAATGTTATGAAAAGAATATTGTTTTATATGAGTTTTTCTTGCTTATTGGCCGGGTGTGATGTTTTAGATACTATTCCGACAGATCGTATTTCTTCAGAAACTTATTGGAAAACAGATCAAGATGCAGAATATGCTGCAAATGCAATATATCGTTTTTTAGAAGATCCTGCTACATTATTAGGCTTAGATGAAATGTCAGACATCGCTAGAGCTACTTTTGAAACTTCGGATGAAACAAAAGTAGAGGCAAGTATAGCCGATTCTCAGACTAATATATTTCAAAATAGGTGGAATGATCTGTATAAAGGTATTCGCCGTTGTAATGATTATATGGCTAATGTGGATAAAATAGTACCAGATGATGAGGCTTTTGTTGATAGATGTACGGCTGAAGTGCGTACATTAAGATGCTATTTTTATGCTCGATTAGTTTCTTATTTTGGAGATGTTCCATTATTAACAACACCAATTGATATTGAAGAATCAAAAGTTGTTTCTCGAACTTCTGTCTCAGAAATTTATGATTTTATTTATAATGAACTCATTGATGCTGTTGATTATTTACCAGTAACAAGTACAGAAGTTGGACGTGTGACTAAAGGAGCTGCTTTGGGTATATTAGCTAGAACAATGCTTTTTGCGGCAGGAAATGTTACAGGAACAGATGATCGAAGTGAGCTATATTTACAAAGAGCTAAAGACGCAGCTGATGAGGTAATTAGTTTAGGTGTATATTCTCTTTTCCCCGAATATAAGAACCTATATACTTATGCAAATGAAAATAATTCGGAAGTTATATTTGATAAACAATTTATTAAAGATGTGTATTCCAATTCGGTGATGAATAGTTTTGGAGCTATTAGTTTAGGAAATAATGGTTCTAATATGTCACCTACCCGTATTCTTGCAGATGAGTATGAAACTATAAGCGGGAAAAGTATAAATGAAGATATAACATATGATCCTAAGAATCCATATGAAAATAGGGATCCTCGATTAAAGTATACTTTGTATACTCCAGGAGACACTTTACCAGATGGCTCAATATACGATTCTCGTCCGGGCTGGAGTTCTTCTGCAGATGTTATAGGTGCTAGTTATCAAGTTTCAAAAATGGTTTATTACCTCGTAAATATATTAATGCAGAAGATATTGGGCAGAGTAATAGAACAAATTGTGGTATCAATTTAGTAATTCTGCGATATGCAGAAATTTTACTCATAGCGGCAGAAACTCGTATTGAATTAAATATAGAATTAGATAAGGCTTTAGGATATATCAATCAAATTAGACAACGAAAAGATGTAAATATGCCTATATTGATAGGTTTAACGACACAAAGTGAATTAAGAAAAGCTCTACGACATGAGAGGATGATAGAATTGGCTTTGGAGGGAAGTCGTTTTTTTGATATTCGTCGTTGGAAAATAGCGGAAGAAGTGTGCAATATGAATCAGATAGAAGGTATGCAATATGTAGATATTAATACAGGAGAACTTGTTATTGTGACTACAGATTATCAAAAAAAATTTACTTCAAAAGACTACTTATGGCCTATTCCTTATAATGATTTGATTCAATTCTTCATCTTTTGTATAGGTGAATTTATGCTTTAGTTGTAATACTTTCAATACGTGTTCTACACCATCCCGAATACGGAATTTACCGGAATAATGGTATTTCATCAGCGAAGGTCTTTGAACTACAATATTAACATCGTAATATAACTCCAGCTTCTCTATCAGACTACCAATGGACTCGTCATCCAAGCAGAGCAATCCTTCTTTCCAACGAAAATAGTTTTTATCCTGAATGGTTGAACGTACCAGTTGACCGCCGTCACTGACCACTTGTTCATCCGGTTTTAAACGAATTGTCTGCGATTTATTCGCATTTGAAACCTCAACACTTCCTTTCAACAAAGAGGTTTCGAACTGTTCTTTATCTTTGTATGCCTTTACATTAAATTCGGTACCTAATACTTTCACATCATATTTGGAGGTATGAACCGTAAAAGGAGCTTCTTCCTGATGGGTCACCTCAAAATATCCTTCTCCATCCAATTCTACTTTCCGGGCGTCTTTTTGAAAGCGATCCGGGAATTTTAACTTCGAACGAGAATTTAACCAGACTTTAGTACCATCGGCCAATAACAGTTCGGCCCGTTGTCCGGCCGGAACAATTACGGTTTGCATCTTTACCGGATCATCTTTCCCGTCAAAGAAAGCTTTTGTTCCTAAAAAGGTAATCAGGATAACGGCTGCCACCTTCAAGAATTCAATCCAAACCGGCTTGAATGTCCGTATTTGTTTTTCCTCTTGATGGGTTTCTTCAACCGGACTCCACAACGAAATATCATAAAGCTTCCGTAAAGAACGGTACTGATGCATATGTTCCGGATCTTCATCCAGCCAACGTACCACCTTTTCTCTTTCTTCCGGCGTTGTTTCTCCCTTTATGTATTTCATCAACAAGTCATCCATATTCTTACCGAATTTTCTATTATAACGATTCATCAAAAGACATCCCTAAACAAAAATAGATTTTTTTGAGAAAAAATTAGAGGGAACGAGTAGTTTTCCTTATTCACTTACCGGCATACTACTATTTCTAAAAAATAAAACAGGGTTCACACACCTGTCTATTTTCCTGTTAATGAATCGAATCCTGTGAAGGGTGTGAAATCTGATCAATTCTGATACCAATAGAACCAGATAAGCCACAGCGGTAAATAATCTTTCAAGGCGATACGCAAGGATTTCAAAGCTTGAGAGATATGATATTCAACAGTTTTAGGACTAAGATTCACTATCTCTGCAATCTCTTTGAATGTTTTATTCTCATATCTGCTTAAAAAAAAGATTTCTTGTGTTTTTTCAGGCAAAGTATTCATGGTCTCTTGAACAATCCGCTGGATTTCTTCCGAAAACAGCTCGTTCGGGTCACAGGCTTCCAATGCGGAAACCTGTATTTCCAAATTACGTATGGCCATTTCTGCCATATCTTCAAGAGCAACTAACCGATGAGCATCTCTCCTTAAATGGTCGATCGCTCTGTTTTTCAATATAGTGACCAGCATCGCTTCGGAAACATTTTCTTCCGATTCCCGGCAGATTTGCCAATATTTGAACAAAGATTCGGCAGCAATATCTTCTGCCACCAAATCATCGTGTACATACGATTTGGCAAACAGAAACGAACGTTTATAATTCCGCTCATATACCTTTGCAAAGTCTTTGTCTTTCATTTTATATTATTTTCAAGGCAAATATAAAAAAAATTATACAAAGGCTTCATTCTTTTCAGATATTTTCTAATCACTGATCCACAGGTCTATTGATGTATTCATATGAACTCAAAGGCAAAAAATAACGGAAATTTATATTTTTGACAGATGTCGTAAAGCTTTTCCATATATGTGATAAAGCTTTTCGACAGTAGTAGTAAAGCTTTTTGACAGATGTCAACAGGGCTGACGCATTACAATCATTTTTTATTGGAATCAATTTTATTACAAGGAGGATTCCAGTCTGCATCAAGTAGTTCTACGAGGAAATCAG
>OGYL01000550.1_pt1 | contig 29847 bp, 28 predicted proteins | sample 1576541 | NCBI WGS metagenome assembly OGYL01 (sample SAMEA3541551, study PRJEB24748) | human gut metagenome | biome: human gut; feature: human-associated habitat; material: faeces | place: China | collected 2012 | reverse complement strand
TTTGTGTTGAGCACGGCGATATGTGCGTTCGAGTAGTCGAACGAATAGTAGACGCCGGTGATATGATTCCAGCCTGCGCTCTTGTCGAGGTTGAACATATTGTCGAACCAGCCCCAGCGAAGGTTGCCCTCGTGGTTGCCGGCGGTCGGCGCCATGGTGATGTTCATGAGTGTGTCGCAGCTCTTCTCATAGAACCAGTCCCACTCCTGATCGTTGCAGTCGTTGACGAAGTCGCCCGCGTTCATGAGGAACTTCGCGTCGGGGCAGACCTGCATCGCGGTGCGCTGAACGGCGCCGCTCTTCGTGAAGTTTATTTCATTGCCCGCCTGAACATCGGCAAGGGCTATGAACGAAAACGGCTCTTCGCCGTCGCAGGCTGTCTCAAATGTGCCGTTGTTGCTCCAGATGCCGGTCGAAGCGTCGCCGACTCTGTAAACATACTTTGTGTCGGGCTCAAGATTTTCGGCGAGCACCTTGTGGCAGTAGTTCTCTTTCCACTTCGTGCAGGTGCCGGAAAATTTGAGCGCGCCGTCGAAGCTGCCGTTGTATTTTGCAAGGGGCATTACTTCAACATCGCTGCCGCATTTCTCGGTCGTGTACCAGCAGATGCCGCGTCTTGTTTTGGCGTCGCCGTTGATAACAACGCTGATGCGCTTTATCGATCCGTCTGCGCTCTCCTGAGGCATGGCGGAGGCGGCGGGGACTATCATGCAAGCGAGCAGGCAGATTGCCATGACCGCGCTGATTATCCTCATCAGTTTTTTGTTCATCGCATATTCCTCCCAAATTTTGGTATAGTTATTCTACATCCGATTCGCACAAAAGTCAAGCGAGTTAGCATATGCTCTTTGTGGATAATTTATAATACCTTTTTCATTAATATATGCGGACAGCCCTCTTCAACATCGTGGATCCCGGTGTCCTTGTAGCCGAGCGCTGAGTAGAATCCGGCAGCCTGCTCCTGCGAATGTATCCATATTTCATTGACTCCGTTTTCTGCGGCGTACTCTTCGGCGGCTTTTATTATGTCCGCGCCGAGCCCTCTGCCGCGAAAATCCTTTCTGACTGCGACTCTGCCTATCATGACCCTGCCGCTCCCGGGGTCTGTGAAAATGCGGCAGACTCCGACGGGGTGACTGCCGTCAAACAGCACGATATGCGCAGCCGTTTCGTCGATATCGTCGAACTCCTCCTCGAAGCCCTGCTCTTTTACGAACACCTCGAGTCTTATCTCTTTCGCCTCGTCCGGGAGCTGATTATAGATTTTAATTTCCATATAAACACCTCAATTTGTATTATATCACAAAAACGGGCATGAAATTTTGTATATACACACATCGCCGAAATTTGTCCCAAACTGTTGCAAGAGAAGAGAAATAAATATATAATTATCTAAAGAATCATTTACGGCTCTGCGCCGGCGGAGGAATATATAATGGAAAAACTCAGAGTGCTCTTTCAGGGCGACAGCATAACCGATATGGACAGGGACCGCTCGAATATCCGCAACATGGGCAACGGCTATCCGCTGTTCGTCGCGTCGAATTTCCGCGCGGATAATCCGAAGTTTGATATCGACTTTTTCGATCTCGGCATCAGCGGAAACAGGGTCAGCGATCTGCGCGACCGCTGGCAGACCGACTGCCTCGATCTCCACCCCGATGTGCTCTCCGTGCTCATCGGAATAAACGACACATGGCGAAAATATGACAGCAACCTGCCTTCAGAATTCGGCGAGTTCGAGAGCATCTACCGCTCATTGCTCGAGGATGCGAGACGCGAAAACCCGGATATCAAAATAATTATAATGGAACCCTTTGTGCTCCATGTTTCCGAAGAGCGCGCGAGCTGGCGCGAGGATCTCGACCCGAGGATTCAGGCGGTGCGCAGAGTGGCGAAAGATTACGCCGATGCGTTTATCCCGCTTGACGGTCTGCTCAACGCCGCCGCTATTGACACCTGCCCCGAGCAGTGGGCGCCCGACGGAGTCCACCCCTCACCCGACGGTGCGGCTCTGATAGCCCGCTACTGGCTTGAAGCGTTCGACAAGATACTTTGATGAAAGAGAGAAAAATAATGCCTTTTGATAAAAACTTTGTTCCCGCGCTGCGCTTCGCAGTCATGAGCGACATACATATCGACGACGAGGACTGCATCGAGGAACAGCGGTTTGCAAAAGCGCTTGACGACCTCAAAAATCTGTGCTCGTCCGATGAGAGATACAGCGGCTTTGACGCGCTCGTCATCGTCGGCGACTTCGCTTCGCGCGGGTCGGAGATTCAGATGCGCAAGGTCAAGAAGATTCTCGACGCAGATCTGCCCGCCGATGTCAGGCTGATAATGACCATGGCGAGCCACGAATATATGACCGACGGCGAGGAGAATGCCCTGCGCCGCTTCGATGAGATATTCGGTCTTACTCCCGACACCCACGCGGTGATAAACGGCTTTGATTTCATCGCCGTCACAACGACGGGCGGATGCCACTTCGACGACAAAAAGCGCGGGTTCGTCTCCGCGGAGCTTGAAAAAGCGGCGGAGCGGGACGGCAAAAAGCCGATATTTTTCTTCCAGCACCCGCACATTACAGACACCGTCTACGGCAGCATCAACTGGGGCGAGGACGAGATAACGGATATTCTTATAAACTACCCGCAGATAGTCGATTTCTCCGGCCACTCCCACGCACCGATAAACGATCCGCGCTCGGCGCATCAGCGCCACTTCAGCGCGTTCGGCACGGGCACGCTGAGCTATTTCGAGCTCGACGAGTTCGACAAGACCCACGGGACTATTCCGCCCGAGGACAGCAGCGCCGCTCAGTTCCTTATAGTTGAGGCGGACGCGCAGGGCAGGGTGAGGGTATATCCCTACGATGTGCTCGGCAGCCGCTTCTTCCCGTACACATGGGAGATAGACGAGCCGTGGAACATAGATTCGTTCAAATATACCGACGCACGATATGTCACGGCGGAGAAGCCGTATTTTGAAAATGCCGGGATATCCGTCGAAAACATAACGGCGGATGGCTGCGATATAACCTTCACTCAGGCGACCGGAAAAGAACGCCCGGACAGCTATGATATCTACATTTTAGATTCTGACGGGCTGATAAAAAAGCATATGAATATTACTTCGCGCTACTATCTCTCTGATATGCCCGCGGCTCTTACCGAGCACATAGGCGGACTGAAAGCCGGCACGGAGTACAAAATAAAAATAGTTGCAAACAGCTTTTGGCGCACGCGCAGCGATGCTCTGACCGCGCGGTTCGCCACACTCTGAAACACAGGAGCTGATTAAATGTTTTTTGTCTTACCGACAGCGGCGATATTCGCCATATATATTCTCGCGGCAGTTCTGCCCGCGATATTCCTGCTGCGCTATATCTATAAGCACGACACGGTCGACAAGGAGCCGCCCGGGCTGCTGTTGTCGCTGATTCTCATGGGTATCGTTGCGGCGCTGATGTCGATAGTGCTCGAAATAGTCGGCGAGAAGATACTCAACGATCAGATAAGTCAGGATGACAAATATTATAAAATCATTCTTGCGTTCGCAGTCGTTGCGGTCGTCGAAGAGGGAACAAAGTTCCTGCTGATGAAGCTCAAGACATGGAAGAATCCGAATTTCAACTACAGCTTTGACGGGATAGTTTACGCCGTCTCCGTCTCGCTGGGCTTCGCCGCGTTCGAAAATATAAAATATGTCATGAACTTCGGCCTGTCCGTTGCGCTCCCGCGCGCGGTGCTCGCCGTTCCCGGTCATATGGGATTTGCGGTCTTTATGGGTCTGTTCTATGGGCGCGCCAAGCTCTTCTCCGACCTCGGCTGCAAGGGCAAAAAGGTGATGAATCTCCTCGCCTCTTATCTCTCCGCAGTGTTCCTGCACGGGTTCTATGACTCCTGCGCCATGATAGGCAACACCCTCTCGACCGTGATATTCATCGCGTTCGTGGCGCTGATGTATGTCATAGTTATAAGCCTGATAAAGCACGAATCGCGCAACGACAGAAGAATCTGAAATCTACCGTCAGCCGGCAGTTATCTGCCGGCCGGCGGTTTTGCGTTTATAAGAGCTGAAATATTGTTTTATTATTACTTTCCGAAAAAGAAGTATTCGGAGGGTCGGCAGTAGCACGGAGAAAAATTTACGGATTTATCGAAGAACGCCGAAAAAATAAGTATAAAAGCCCGAAAAAATCGGCCGATTTTGTGAATTTTTCGCCGTATCTCCGGTATGCAATTGACTTTGCGGCATAGAATGTGGTAGAATACAGTGCAAGAGGATAACCGGTGCGGGACACCGGCTCTGAATATTTTTATCAATATTAAAAAGGAGGAATGAAGGTTGACTGATCAGAAAACAATGGCGTACATTAACCTTTATGCTGTCTTGGGAACTTTGGAGAATCTCTGCGAGATAGTTCCGGAGGCGAGCGCAATGCTCACCAACACCAAACCCATCTCCATCGGCTTTGAAGTGAAGGACGGCCCGAGCGCCACAATAACCTTCAAAAACGGCAGATGCAGGATGGAGCAGGGCGTCAGCAAGTGCGACGTCAAGCTGCCTTTCTCTTCCTGCGAAAAATTCAACGGTCTTATCGACGGAACCGTAACCCCCATCCCCTCGAAGGGATTCCAGCACATCAAGTTCCTCCTCAAGACTTTTACCCCTCTGACCGACCTGCTTGCGAAATATATGCGTCCCTCGCCCGAGGATCTTCAGGACAGAACCTTCTTCGAGCAGAGCACCACGCTCATGCTCTATACCATTGCCGTCGCTATCTCCCAGATAGCCAATAACGACAAGATAGGTCAGTTCTCGGCATCCCATATCGTTGACGGCGAGATAGGCTTCGGCATAAAGGACGGCCCCGCGGTCACTATCCGCGCGAAGAACGGCCGCCTCGTTACCATCAAGAAGCGCTGCGAGAATCCGCGCGCCGAGATGGAGTTCGCTTCAATGGATCTTGCAAGAGACCTCTTCGACGGAAAGATAAACGCCGTTGCCTGCATCGGCATGGGCGCTATCACCATGAAGGGCATGATCTCGATGATCGACAATATGAACAGACTGCTCGACAGAGTTGCTCTGTACTTGGCATAAGGGAGGGGAACTTTAATGAGCTTCAAGATTAACGATTACACAAAGAGCAGAGAGATGTTCGAAAGAGCCGAAAAGGTCATTCCTTCCGGCGTTTACGGCCACCTCGGCCCGGCAGAAGGCTGCTTCATCCCCGTCAGCGCGTTCCCGCTTTTCGGCGACAGAGCGCAGGGCTCCTATTTCTGGGATGTTGACGGCAACAAATTCATAGACTATATGTGCGCTTACGGTCCCAATGTCCTCGGTTACAATGACCCCGACGTTGACGCCGCCGCTCTCGAGCAGGCAAAGAAGTGCAACTGCACCACCTCTCCGTCCTACAAGGCGGTTGAGTTCGCAGAGCTGCTTGTTGACACCGTCAACTGCGCAGACTGGGCTTTCTTCGCAAAGAACGGCAACGATGTCACCACCGCCGCTATCATGACCGCAAGAGCCCACACCCACCGCAAGAAGATAATCTTCATCAACGGCTTCTATCACGGTATTTCGCCCTGGACCCAGAAGGTCGACTATCCCGGTGTTCTTGAAGAGGACGTTGCGAACAATATCTATATCGATTGGAACGATATCCCGGCTCTCGAGAGAGCTATCGCCGAGAACGAGGGCGAGATAGCTGCGTTTATCTCAACTCCCTATCTCCACGGCAATTTCTTCGACAACCAGCTTCCCGCAGACGGTTACTGGCAGAAGGTTCGCGAGCTCTGCACAAAGAACGGCATTGTCCTCATCGTCGACGATGTCCGCGCAGGCTTCCGTCTTGACCTCGCCGGCAGTGACCACTTCTACGGCTTCGAGGCAGACCTCATCTGCTTCTGCAAGGCTCTTGCAAACGGCTGGAATGTCTCCGCCCTCTGCGGTAAAGAGTTCCTCAAGAGCTCCATCAGCAGCCTGTCCTATACCGGCAGCTACTGGCTCAGCGCAATCCCGTTCGCCGCAGGTATCGCCTGCATCAACAAGATGAAGAAGCTCAACACTCCCGCCATCTTCCGCGAGAAGGGTCTCAAGGTCGGCGAGGGTCTCAAGGCTGCTGCCGCGAACAACGGCTTCCATCTTGTCGTCTCCGGCGAGCCGTCCCTGTTCTATCTGCGCCTTGCGGATGACGATTCCCTCATGCTCCATCAGGAGTGGGTCGCAGAGATGGTCAAGCGCGGCATATTCATCACGAGCCACCACAACCATTTCCTCAACGCGTCCCTGACCGACGAGGATATAGCTCACACAGTTGATGTTGCGGAGGACGCGTTCAACACCCTGCGCAAGAATCACCCCGAGCTTGCCTGATAAAATTATGAAAAAAAATCCCGTCCTGTCTTTACAAGACGGGGTTTTTTATGTTATCATATATAAAAATAGTTTCGCGCGCGCTCATGGGTTTGGATATTTTGCCCTTTTGAGTAATTTTTGCCGTGCGCGGGACATATATTTCATCCGGCGGATATTCCCGGACAAAAAACGGAAGCTTTGTGATTTGCGGGGGCACCCGTTCATTCACTCAGACGATAAAAATGTTTTCTGTAAGGAGGAAATGTAAATGCCATTATCAAAGCAGGAATGGTTAGCGCTCGAAAAGAAGGCTCACGAGCTGCGCAGACTTTGCCTCGACACCACTTACTGGGCGGGCAGCGGTCATATCGGCGGCGGCATGAGCGTCATGGATATGCTTACCGTTCTCTATCACAAGTACATGAGACTCGACGTCAAGAACCCCAAGTGGGAGGACAGAGACCGTTTTATCCTCAGTAAGGGTCACGCGGGTATAGCTTACGCTCCCGTGCTCGTCGATTTCGGCTGGAACGATCCCGAGCAGCTCAAGACCTTCAACCACACGAACTCGAAGATGGGCATCCACCTCGATTCGAACAAGGTCGTCGGCGTTGACGCCTCCACCGGTTCTCTCGGCCACGGACTTCCGATAGCTGTTGGCACCGCTCTTGCCGCAAGAGTTCTCGGCAAGGATTACAAAACATACTGCATCCTCGGCGACGGCGAGTGCGACGAGGGTTCAAACTGGGAAGCCGCTATGTCCGCTTCCACCTTCAAAGTCACCAATATGATCTCCTTCGTCGACCGCAACAAGTGCATGATCGACGGCAGAACAGAGGATGTCATGAAGCTCGAGCCCTTCGCCGACAAGTGGCGTTCCTTCGGCTTCATCGTCAAGGAAGTCGACGGACACAACTTCAAGGAGCTGTGCGACGCTATCGACTTCGCTCTTGAGAACAAGACCGATTCTCCCGTCATGATAATTGCCGACACGATAAAGGGCGCCGGCATCAACTTCATGGAGGATAACTATCAGTGGCACTACGGCGCTATTGACGAAGAGAAGTATAAGAAAGCTATAGACAGCCTTGACGCCTACTATGAGGCACGCAAGGCAAGAGCTGAAAAGGAGGGCGAATAATATGGCAGGCGGAATGACCTATACAGCCGTTGAATCAACCGCTCTTTCCACCGCGGAATATTACGGCAAGACCCTTGTTGAGCTCGGCGCAGAGCATCCCGAAGTTGTCGCGCTGACCGCTGACCTCGGCAAATCAACAAAGATCGGTATGTTCGGTGAGGCTTATCCGGACAGATTCTTCAACGTCGGTATCGCAGAGCAGAACATGTTCGGCGTCGCCGCAGGTATGGCGAGAGCAGGACTCGTTCCTTTCCTTTCGACCTTCTCGGTCTTCGCTTCTCTGAGAAGCGCCGACCAGCTCCACACCGACATCTGCTATCAGAATGTCAACGCTAAAATAATCGCTACCCATTCGGGTACTTCGTTCGGCCAGGCAGGCTCGACCCATCACGCTATCTGCGATCTCGCAGTTACCCGTGCTATGCCCAACCTCACCGTTATCTGCCCCGCAGACGGTATGGAGACTGTCAACGCAGTCCGTGCGGCATATGAGACCCCCGGCCCGTTCTATATCAGAATCAACAGAGGCTTCGACCGCGTCCTCTATAAGGACACCGATTACGGCTTCGAGCTCGGCAAGGCAGTCACTCTTAAAGAGGGTACCGACATCACCGTTATCGCTTGCGGCTCCTGCGCATTCCAGGCTCTTCAGGCGGCTAACTTCCTTGAGAATTCGGACGGTCTTAAAGTCAGAGTTCTTGATATGCACACCATCAAGCCCATCGACCGCGAGGCTATCCTCAAGGCCGTTATGGACACCCGCCGCATAATCACCGTTGAGGATCACAACGTCATCGGCGGTCTCGGCAGTGCTGTTGCAGAGGTTGTTGTTGAATCCGGTAAGGGCTGCGCATTCAAGCAGCTCGGTATCCAGGATAAGTTTGCTCCCATCGGACTGCATGAGGACATCATGTCTATGCTCGGTATCGACTCGAACGGTATCGTTGAGGCTGTCCGTGAGGTCATGGGCAAGGACTTCGAGCTTGATGACGATTGGGACGACGAGGTGTAATAGCTTCGCCCGTATCCCGATAAGGAAAGGAATGATTATATGGCATCAAGAGATGAGATTTTTACTAATAAACTTTTTCTCAACGCTGTCCTTCCGCTCATCAAGGTGATTGCAAGCGACGTTCCCTCGCTCGCAAAGAAGTTTGAGCACGCGCACGGCGTTATGCAGGTCAGTGCTCTCGATCCCGACAGCCCGGACGGCAAGGTGGCTACCCATTTCGTAGTCAACTGCGGCGAGTGGCTCGTTCACAACGACAAGGTGGACACCGCTCCCCACATCGAGCTTGAGTTCAAGAGCATCGAGGCAATGAACGCATTCTTCAAGGGCAAGATGAGCCTCGCGACCCTGCCCAAGATGAAGGGTATTGCGAAGCATCCCGGCCTGTTCGCCTCGTTCATGGCAGTGCTTCTGAAGATGTCCTCGCTGCTTACGGCAAAGGGCATCCCGGAGAGCGAGGACACCAAGGCTCTGCTCGTCAAGTGCTACTTCTATCTGCTTTCGAGCGGCATCAGCCAGCTCAACAAGCTCGGCCATCCCGATGTTCACGATTGGGCGCTCAAGAGCCCCGACCGTGTCTATGCGTGGGCTGTCAACGGCCACGATGAGCTTTCGGCTTATCTGCGCATAAAGGCGGGCAAATCGAGAGCCGGCAGAGGCGTTTACAAGAGAGCTATGCCTTTCTTCACCCTCCGCTTCGATTCTCTCGACAGCGCGCTGGGCATCCTGCTCGGTCTTGACGATATGCTTGACTCCGCGAAGAAGGGCAAGCTTATCATGGAAGGCGCACCCGAGTTCGGCGCTCAGATCGGCGAGTATATGCTCACCGTCGCCGGATTCATCCAGTAAGAGAAAACATAACAAAATTCCGCCGTGTCTTCGGATGCGGCGGTTTTTTATATGACGATAACATAATATTTTGCTAAAATATCCCATTCTCCGTTCACTGGTGACAGAAATTGAAAACTATCAGCGATTTAAACGGAAAAAGCTTGCAAAATCAAAGCGCAGGCTTTATAATCTAAACATAACTCCCGCATGAATATCCGCCTCGGCTAATCGCCGACAGGGCGGAGAAAATGCAGGTAATTTCAAGGAGGAAACGGAAATGAAATACGCATTCGTAAACGGCGTTATTCTCGACGGCACTCAGGATATGGAGCCCCAGTCCGGCAAAATTATTCTTGTCGACGGCGAGAAGATAACCGCCATAGTCGACGCGGGCGCGGATATCTCCGGATATGAGAAGATAGACCTCGGCGGAAAGTACATAATGCCCGGCCTTATCAATATGCATATCCATCTTCCCTCGAGCGGAAAGCCGAAGAAGAAGGAATCCGACCCGAAGAAGCTTGTCAAAATCATGACGAGCAACAATCTTTTTCGCAAGATAATCAAGGCGGTCTGCCGCAGCGCGGCTCAGATGCAGCTCAACAGCGGCGTTACAACCATCAGAACCGTCGGCGGAGTTGAAAACGCCGATTCGAGCATCCGCGATGATATAAACGCCGGAAAAACCGTCGGTCCGAGAATACTCGCGGCTAACATGGCTGTCTCCGTCCCAGACGGACACATGGCGGGTTCGCTTGCCTATGTCGCCGAGAGCGCAGAGCAGGCGAGAGACTTCGTCGCGAAGATTGCCGAGGATAAGCCGGATCTGATAAAGCTCATGATAACCGGCGGCGTGCTTGATGCAAAGGTCAAGGGTGAGCCCGGCGTGCTGAAGATGCCCCCCGAGTATGTCAAGACGGCGTGCGACGAGGCGCACAAGCGCGGACTTATGGTCGCCGCCCATGTTGAGAGTCCCGAGGGCGTACGCGTTGCGCTTGAAAACGGCGTCGACACCATCGAGCACGGCGCAAAGGCGGATGACGAGATAATCTCGCTCTTCAAAGAGAAGCACGCGGCGCTCATAACGACCCTTTCTCCTGCGCTTCCCTATGCTCTGTTCGATCGCTCCGTCAGCCACGCAACCGAGCTTTCGCAGTTCAACGGCGAGGTCGTCTTTGAGGGCATAATCGACTGCTCCAAGAAGTGCCTTGCAAACGGTATCCCCGTCGGTCTCGGAACCGATACCGGCTGCCCGTTCATCACTCACTACGATATGTGGAGAGAGCTTGTCTATTTCCACAAGTACTGCGGCGTGTCGAATAAATTCGCACTCTACACCGCAACGAAGAGAAACGCGGAGATAGCGCATGTTGATAATATCACCGGTACCGTCGAGCCCGGCAAGTGCGCCGATCTTATCGTCACCGACGCGAACCCGATCGACGATCTCAAGACTCTTCGCAACGTGAAGATGGTCATGGCGAGGGGACACCTTATCCGCGAGCCCAAGGTCAAGAAATATGAGAACGTTGAGCGCGAGCTCGATAAGTTCCTTTAATAGCAATACCGTTTTAATGAGTGGATAGATGTAAAATGAGTCCGATAATCGTTTCAACTTTCGGCGCGTTCACCGCGCTGCTGCTGGTGTTCGCCATCTCGGAGATACTGGCAAAGGTGACAAAGGTCTGGGTTCCGTCAGTGCTTGTCATCATGATACTTATGCTTGTCGGCTTTTCTACGGGGCTTTTTCCGAAGACGATAATAGACGACGCGGGCGTGTCCGATGCGCTGTTTAAAGTCGCCTGCGGTCTGCTCGTCACCCACCTCGGCACGCTCATAAGCAGAAAAGAGATGGCGGCGCAGTGGAAGACGGTCATAATCTCGCTCGGAAAGGCGATGTCGGTGCAGCGCTACAGCTGCGCGGGCTTCGGGGATTCGACGGACTTCGGGATATACACCTTTCCCGGCGCGAGCCCCGGGGAGAGCGAATATTTCAAGCCCGTGACCGCCGAGAGCAAGAATGAACTGCTCGGATATATCGACAATTTCGAGAACTGGGTCAATGTCACGCGCGAGGGCGATGCCGACAACGCGCTTGTTGTGAACTATCATTTTTCGCGCGCCGATATCGACGAGAGCGATTATCTCTATATCAGCGACCGCGATGGAGAGGCGATAGGCGACGGCGTCTATTCAAAGTACGACAGCTACAATGTCTACTTCTTCGATTCGCAGACGACAACGCTGTATTATTTTCACAATAATATATAATGGGAAAAATAATTGAGGCTTTTCGGTCCATTTCTGCGTTTTCACGGTTGAAAATTATGTGAAAATGCATTAAAATAGATATAGAATCTATGAGGAGGGCGGACTATGGAAAGCTTCAGACATATGCCTCTTGAAAACATACAGAACTGCCGCGACCTCGGAGGATATCCGATAAAGGGCGGCGGCTTCACGAAATACGGCAGGCTGCTGCGCTGCGGCAGACCGCGCGCGTCCACGCCGAATGATATGGAGTTCTTCCGCGAATACGGGATAAAGAATGTTTTCGACCTGCGCGGCGATTCCGAGGCGATATCCATGCCGTCGGAGTTTGCCGATTATCCGGGAGTGAATTACTATCATTTTTCCCTGCTCGAAATAAACCCTGCTTCGCCGCATATGGAGATGTCGATGCCGGAGGTGTATGTCACGAGCCTCAACGAGTGTAAGGGCAACTATGCACGCCTGTTCTCCGCGCTGTCGCGCGTAGACGCCCCGTCGATGTTCCACTGCTTCCTCGGCAAGGACAGAACCGGCATAACCGCCGCGCTGATACTGCATTTAACAGGCGTATATTTTGAGGATATCGTTGCGGATTACCGCATCTCCTCGACCTATCTCGAACCGTTTTACCGCCGCGAGATGGAGAGAAAAACGGGGCTTGTCCATGAGAGCGACATGGCGCATCTCGGCTCCCCGTCGGAGAATATAACAGCCGTGTTTGAATATCTTTCGCGCCGTTACGGCTCGGTCGAGGACTATTTCCTCTCTGTGGGCCTCACTTCGGACGAGATAGACGCAGTCGGCAGAATACTCAGATAAATATTTTCAACAACAAAACCCTCCGTCAGGCAATCCCGACGGAGGGTCAATATTTTATTTAACAGATCAGACCGATGCGAGGAAAGTGTCGGTGTCGGTGATCTCTGCACCATAGGTGTCCTTGAGGTACTTCAGACCGTACTCATAGTCCTCGGCGGTGAAGGAATTCGTCGCGTCTTTGATAACAACAATGTCGTAGCCGAGCTGATAAGCGTCGGCGGAGGTGTGGCGAACGCACATATGGGTGTGCAGTCCGGTAACAACAACGGTGTTGACTCCGAGCTCCTGGAGCAGGAGGTCAAGGTCGGTGTGGAAGAAACCGCTGTAGCGTCTCTTGGGAACGACATAGTCGCTCTCGCAGAGTCCGAGCTCGGGAATGACTTTCGCGCCCTCGGTGCCAGCTATCGCGTGGTCGCCCCAGAGTTTGAGCTCGTGGTCGATGCCCTTGAGATGAGCGTCGTTGCAGAAGATGACCGGTATGTTCTTCTCTCTTGCGCCGTTGAGCAGTTCTGCGGTCTTGGGGACTATTGCAAGACCTCTGTCGCACTTGAGTGCGCCGGTGACGAAGTCGTTGAGCATATCAACGACAAGAATTGCGTACTTCTTTTCCATAATATTTACAGCTCCTTGTGTGTTATGATTAAATTATACCGATTTAATCTTCCGGTGTCAATGACAATAAACACAAAGAAAACGCTCTTTTACAATAGGCGTTTGTGTGATATAATTTATTCATATCAATTTCCCGGGAAACGGAGAGTGTTTATGGCAACTGTGCTCCTGGCAGTGATATTCATAGCCTATATCGGGCTCGGAATACCCGATTCTTATCCGGGCTGCTGAGCATAAAGCTCTCGGGCAAAAAGGTAATGGCCATAGGTCAGTGCGTGACCCTCGCGGCGATACTGCTGATTATGTTCAGGCTGCCAATGGCGGCGACATATGCGGCACTCGCGATGTATGCTGTGATGATGATATCGACTGCGTTTTTCATACGCAGACCGGCAGATAAATAAAAAGGAGAAAAATATGAAAACGACTCAGGTTGCCGCCGCCCTCATCTGGCAGGGCGACAGATTCATGATATGCCGCCGCCCCGCGAACAAGGGCAACGCTCTTTTGTGGGAGTTCGTCGGCGGAAAGCTCGAACCGGGCGAGACGCATCAGCAGGCACTCATTCGCGAATGCCGCGAGGAGCTCGGTATAACAGTGGAGGTCGGCGACGAATTCTGCGATGTCTACCATCAGTATCCCGATATATATGTCCACCTCGTCGTGTTCAATGCGAAAATAGCCGAGGGCACGCCTCAGCTGCTCGAACATTGCGGACTCGAATGGATAACGCCGCAGGAGATAAAAAACTATGCCTTCTGCCCGGCGGATAAAGACATACTCCAAAAAATAATCAATACACATTGAAAGAGGTTATATTATGCAGCTTGTTCTTCCGTTTGAACATATGGCAAAGGCGGCGCAGTATATGGAGCCGTCGGTTTTTGAATATGTCCGCGAGGGTGAGATAGAGAGCTTCGAGAGCTTTGAAAAGTTCGATTTCCTTGCCTTTGACTGGTACGATGTCCACAGCGAGCGCACCGAGGATTATAAAATGCTCGCCTATGTCAGCCGCGAGAATCTGATAATTTTTACAGAGGGCGCGGCGGGCGACACGGCAAAGAAGATAATGGACGGGCTCGCGGCGGAGAATCCGGAACTCAGATCCGAGCAGCTGCTCTACAGATTCTTTGTCCGGCTTTTAAACGGCGATATGGATTGCCTCTCGAGGCTCGAGAATGAAATAGACGAATACGAAAATGTCTATCTTTTCAAGAGTGAGTCCGGCAAGGATGTTTTTGAAAAGCTGTCCGCCTGGCGGCGCGAGCTGCTGAGAATAAAGCGCTACTATGAGCAGCTGACTTTGATTTTTGACGAAGCTTCTGCGAACGACAATTCCGTATTTTCGAACTCTGCGGCGAAACGCTTTGCCATTCTCAAGAACCGTACCGACCGCTATCTCCAGACGGTGCAGAATCTGCGCGATGTTATCGAGCATCTTCAGGAGGAATATCAGGCGCAGCTGTCTATCCAGCAGAACGATCTGATGAAGCTTTTCACGGTTGTGACTGTTATCTTCCTGCCGCTGACACTGCTCACGGGTTGGTACGGCATGAACTTTTCGGGCATGCCGGAGCTCAACTGGGAATATGGATATCTTGTGATAATTGTCGTGAGTATCGTTGTGCTCGTTGCGCTGATACTGTTCTTCCGACGGAAGAAGTGGCTTTGAGATTTTGAAAAATTTTTGATTTGCCTATTGACAGGGTAGGCAATATGTGCTATATTGTATCCAACATACCGCCGAGGTAGGCGTATGAAAGGAGAGAATGTTATGAAAAAGATCGCCATGAACCGAATGAACCGCTGTAGCTGCGCCTGTTGTCAGTGCGCGTGTTTCGTCATGTCTTTTTCCGATATGTCCTCCAAATGCGGGTCGTTGAACTGATCCGAAAAAACGGCTTTTGACCGGGGACACTCATCGGAGTTCCCCGGTTTTTTATTGCGCCGCGGAACTCAGAATCTTAACTAACTAACTTCAAAGGAGCAATTTATTATGTCAAAGATTTATACTTCAGCAGACCAGCTTATAGGAAAGACCCCTCTTCTCGAACTGACCCACATTGAAAAGAAATACGGACTCAAGGCGAAAGTGCTCGCAAAGCTTGAGTATTTCAATCCCGCAGGCTCTGTCAAAGACAGAATCGCCAGAAAGATGCTCGACGACGCAGAGGCGGCGGGCAAGATCACCCCCGATTCAGTCATTATCGAGCCGACCTCCGGCAATACCGGCATTGGTCTCGCCTCCGTCGCCGCCGCTCGCGGATATCGCATAATTATCGTTATGCCCGAGACGATGTCCGTTGAGCGTCGCCAGCTGATGAAGGCATACGGCGCCGAGCTTGTGCTCACCGAGGGAGCAAAGGGCATGAAGGGCGCGATAGCCAAGGCTGACGAGCTCGCAAAAGAGATACCGAACAGCTTCGTGCCCGGTCAGTTTGTCAACCCCTCGAACCCCAAGGCTCACTATGAGACCACGGGTCCCGAGATTTTTGAAGACACCGATGGCGAGGTTGATATCTTCGTCGCAGGCGTCGGCACCGGCGGCACTGTCACGGGCGTCGGCGAGTATTTAAAAGACAAGAAGCCCGGCGTAAAGGTCGTTGCGGTTGAGCCCGAGACTTCGGCAGTGCTCTCGACAGGTGTTGCGGGCGCGCATAAGATACAGGGCATCGGCGCAGGCTTCGTGCCCGATGTGCTCGACACAAAGGTCTATGACGAGATAATCCCCGTCAGCAACGAGGCAGCATTCGAGGCCGGCAAGCTTATCGGCAAGAGCGAGGGTGTGCTGGTCGGCATATCCTCAGGCGCCGCCGCTTATGCAGCAATAAAGCTTGCAAAGCGCCCGGAGAACGAGGGCAAGACAATAGTTGTGCTCCTGCCCGACACAGGCGACCGCTATCTGTCGACTCCGCTTTTTCAGGACTGATAAATAATTTTCCCATAGGCTCCGGCTCTTTTGCCGGGGCTTTCGGGCTTTTTTGAGAGGAAGAATATGAGCTTTAACCCCGATAACCCGCGCCGCAAGGCGCTCATCGCGATGAGCGGCGGAGTGGATTCGTCCGTCGCCGCCTATCTCGCGATTGAAAGCGGGCTTGACTGCATCGGCGTGACGATGAAGCTTTTTAATAACGAGGACGCAGGGGTAAGCCGCGAAAAGAGCTGCTGCTCGCTCGAAGATACGGAGTATGCGCGCGGCGTCGCCTACAGGCTCGGGATGCCGTATTATGTCTTTAATTTCACTGCGGATTTCAAAGAGCAGGTAATGCGCCGCTTTGTTGAAGCCTATGAGCGCGGTGCGACCCCGAACCCCTGCATAGACTGCAACAGATATCTGAAATTCGACCGCCTCTATCGCCGCGCGAAAGAGCTCGGCTGCGAATATGTTGTAACGGGTCACTATGCGCGAATTGAAGAAGAAAACGGCAGATTCCTGCTGAAAAAGGCAGTTGACCCTACAAAAGACCAGAGCTATGTGCTCTATTCAATGACGCAGGACGAGCTGCGGCATACGCTGTTTCCATTGGGCGGCATGACGAAAACGCATACGCGCGAGCTTGCGCGCAAGCTCGGCTTCTATAACGCCGACAAGCCGGACAGCCAGGATATCTGCTTCGTGCCGGACGGCGATTACGCCTCATTTATCCGCTCATTTACGGGCAGGGATTATCCGCGCGGCGAGTTCGTTGACAAAAGCGGCAATGTGCTCGGCGAGCACAGGGGACTTATAGGCTACACTGTCGGTCAGCGCAAGGGACTCGGAATAGCTCTGGGCGAGCCGAGATATGTGACCGCACTGATGCCAAAAGAAAACCGCGTCGTGCTCGGCAGCAATGAAGACCTGATGAGCCGCGAACTCGACGCAAAGAATTTCAATTTTATAGCCTTTGATACCCCACCTGCGGAGTTCCGCGCGAGCGCGAGGGTCAGATACAAGCAGGCGGAACAGCCCGCGACCGTGCGCGTCACGGGCGAAGACACAGTGCATATAACATTCGACGAGCCGCAGCGGGCAATAACCAAGGGTCAGGCGGTCGTCGTTTATTACGGAGATGTGGTTATCGGCGGCGGAGAGATCTGCTGAGTGCGAAACGGAGGAATATTTATGATGATATCAACGCGCGGACGCTACGCTCTGAGGGTGCTCGTTGACCTTGCGGAGCACAGCGGTAGTCTTGTCCCGATGAAGGATGTGGCGGCGCGCCAGGGCATCTCGAAAAAATATATGGAGCAGATAATGGCTCTGCTTGTAAAGGACGGATATGTTGAGGGCGTCCACGGCAAGGGCGGCGGCTACAGGCTCGGCAGACCGCCGGAGCAGTGCGTTGTCGGCGATATTCTGCGCCTGACCGAGGGCAGCCTCGCTCCCGTCGCGTGTCTTTCATGCGAAGAGCCGTGCGAGCGCGCGGACAGCTGCCGCACAATTGGAATGTGGCGCAGGTTCGAAGAGATAACGAACGAATACTTCGACGGCATAACCGTAAAAGACCTGATGAAAACAGAATAACGGCAGCCGCGTCCCGAACGGGGCGGCTCTTTGCATTGCATATGAAAAAGGCTCCCGCCCGTTTGGGTGAGAGCCTTTATTTTTATTCGGTTGTTAGAGCTTAGCCCTTAGCGCCGTTGTAGCCCTGCTTGTTGTTGCCGATCCTAACGAAGTAGTCAACCTCGCCGTACATGTTCTTGACCTTAGCGGAGATACCGAGTTTGAGCTCAGCCTCGCTTATGTTGATCTTAACGAGATAGTGATAAGTACCGTTGATGATCTTGCCGGTGCTGTTGTCTACGCGAGCGAAGATGTAAGCGTTGGTGTAGGTGAGCTTAACATTTTCTTTGCCGCTCTTGAACTCTGCGCCGAGCTGGTTGAGAGCCTCATCGATGCTACCGAGGGTTCCGACGCCGCGAGCAACAGGACCGCCGTTGTGGGAGTCACCGTTGGGGCCGTCAGTCTGATCCTTGACATAGATGATGTAGTCGGTGTACTTACCGTCTGCAGAGACTATAGCCTTAGCGGACTTGACGTCGCTCGCCTTGAGATCGGCGTGGCTGGAAGCGGGAACATAGTCTGTGTCGGTGGAGTTTTTCTTAAGAACGTTGTTGATGATGGGGGAAGCGACTTTGAGGAGTCCGCCTAAACCGCCGTCACCGGTGATCTTGCCGTTGTTGCCGAGAGCCATGGTCTGCTTGCCTGCGGGTGCGGGCTTGGTAGCCTTGCGGGCCTTGACATAGTCAGCGACTATCTCAGCAACAGTCTTAGCGGCTGCGGGGGTTTTGTCGCCATGAGAGCCGCCCTGGCTGCCTGCTGCCTGCGAGGGAGCCTCGACGGGCTTGCCGGAAGCGTCGGTGGAAACTTCGGAAGCGTCGTTGCTGCCGGCCTCGGTACTGTCGGCTGCGGAAGCGTCTACGGGAGTAGAGCCGTCGCCGTTGTCGATGACCTCTCCGCCTGCGGAGGAGGGATCGGTTGTGGTCACGCCGTCATCCTTGCTCTTGCAAGCTGCAAAAGCGAAGACCATAGCGAGAACCATGATGAGTGCAAGAATTCTCTTCATTTGGTTGTGCTCCTTTTAACATTTTTCTTGATTTTGTGAATAAATTGTTTCACAGTATTTTCAGTTTACTCTAAAACAACCAAAAAGTCAAGAAAAACAACGCTGTAAATTATAACAATTTTGTAACATACGGCTGGAAATAACTTGACTTTCGGGTATAAGCACATATAAAATGTATGCAGAGATTTAAAAAAGTATGAGTCGCAGGGCGAAAGGAATTTGATAAAATATGCTTGAGAGAAGCGAATGGATAAAAGGGTGCGAAAAGAATTTGCGCGGCGGTACGGTGTATCTGAAAAACTTTCGGTGCGCCGCCAAAGCGGAAAAAGCAATATTGAAAATAACTGCGCTCGGCGTATATAAGGCAAAATTAAACGGCGAGCGGGTAGGCGATTTTATCCTCGCTCCGGGCTGGACTTCTTATTTAAGCAGGCTTCAGGTGCAGAGCTACGATGTGACAGATATGCTGAAGACCGAGAATTCGATCGAGGTGACGGTCGGTCAGGGCTGGCGCGCCATCGCCAATAAACGTGACGGCAGCGACTTTTTGGACTATCGCGACACTGCGCTCATCGCCGAGCTGACTCTTGTCTACGCCGACGGCAGGACGGAGAGCATCGTCACCGACAGCTCGTGGACTGCGCGCGAGAGCAAGCTGAGATATACAAATATATATGACGGCGATATCTATGACGCGACTTTCAAAGTGGGGAGCGCGAGGCACTGCATCTGCGTCGATCTCGAAAAGGATATGCTTATCCCGCAGGAGGGCGAAAAAATAGTCGAGCAAGAGCGGATGCCTGCTCTGCAAGTAATAAAAACCCCGGCAGGCGAGACGGTCATTGACTTCGGGCAGAATATGACGGGCTATGTCGAGTTCAGGATAAAAGGCACTCCCGGTGCGCAGGCGACAATCTCACACGGCGAGACGCTTGACCGCGACGGCAACTTCTACAACGCCAACTACCGCTCGGCGGACGCGCAGATAAAGTTCATTTGCGACGGCGAGGAGCACACATATAAAAGCGCGCTCACCTTTTTCGGCTTTAGATATATCCGCCTTGAGAACTGGCCGGACGAAGTAAAAAAAGAGAACTTCACGGCGGTAGTTGTACACTCGGATATCCGCCGCACGGGTTATTTCGAGTGCTCGGACGAGACGGTGAACAAGCTTTTCAAAAATATAATCTGGGGTCAGAAGAGCAATTTCCTCGATGTCCCGACCGACTGCCCGCAGAGAGACGAGCGCCTCGGCTGGACGGGCGACGCGCAGGTGTTTGTCCGCACGGCGAGCCTCAATTTCGATGTTAAGCGCTTCTTTAAAAAGTGGCTTCACGATCTCGCCGCCGACCAGGGACGCGACGGCTGTGTGCCGCATGTCGTACCGAATATATTCGACGATATGGGCGGCTCGAGCGCGTGGAGCGACGCGGCGGTCATCTGCCCGTGGGAGATATACAGAACCTACGGCGACAAGGCAGTACTCGAGGAGCAGTTCGACTCCATGAAGGCGTGGATAGACTGGATGCGTGAGCGCAGTGAAAACGGAAAACGCTCCGGCGGCTCCCACTTCGGCGACTGGCTTGGGCTCGACTCCCCGGAGGGCAGCTACAAGGGCGCGACTCCCGAGGAGCTCATCGCCACGGCGTATTACAAATATTCGACCGAATTATTTATAAAGGCGGCACACGCGCTCGGTAGAGATGTTTCGGAATATGAGAATATCCCCGCAGAAGCGGCGGCAGCGTTCAGGCGCGAATATATGGAAAACGGCAGAGTGAAAAACGCCACGCAGACCGGCTGCGTGCTCGCGCTGTATTTTGATATCACAGACGACAGGGCGGCGACCGCAACTCAATTAAACGAGCTTGTGAAGCGCGCCGGGCATCTTGAAACCGGCTTCGTCGGCACGCCGTATCTTCTCCATGCGCTCAGCGACAACGGTTACGCCGAGACGGCATATGACCTTCTGCTTCGTCGCGAATATCCCTCGTGGCTTTATCCTATATCAAAGGGCGCGACGACCGTCTGGGAGCATTGGGACGGTATAAAGCCCGACGGCACGATGTGGAGCACCGACATGAACTCGTTCAATCACTATGCCTACGGTGCGGTCGCAGACTGGATGTACGGTGCGGCGGCGGGAATAAACTCCGACCCCGACCGCCCGGGTTTCGAGCATATAATCTTCCGCCCCGTGACAGACAGGAGGCTCGACTTCGTCAAGGCTTCGATTGACACGCGCCGCGGCACCGTTGCGAGCGAGTGGAGACGCGAGAACGGCAGGATAAAATATATCTTCACCGTCCCCGAGGGCTGCAGCGCTTCGGTCATTATCGGCGGAGAAAAGCACGAAGTCGGAGCGGGCACACACGAGTTTTTTGAATGATAATTTCCCGGCTTGCCGTCATTTTCGGTGAGCCGGGAAATAAATTTCAAGAAAAATTTGAAAATCTTGTCCTACTTTGCAAAAAATATATTGACAAATCGCTTTCGATATAATATAATAATCAAGCCTTGTCGGATTGACGAGGCTCACATATGGCGGCATAGCTCAGTTGGCTAGAGCATTCGGTTCATACCCGGAGTGTCGTTGGTTCGAATCCAACTGCCGCTACCAATTTTGGCCCGGTGGTCAAGAGGTTAAGACACCGCCCTTTCACGGCGGTAACACGAGTTCGATTCTCGTCCGGGTCACCAGAGCCACCAAACAGATGTCGCAATCGGCAGATCAGAAATTCGTTCGGTCTGGATTCTGACATCTTTATTTTTTAGGACGCGTAGCTCAGCTGGTTAGAGCGCTTGCTTCACACGCAAGAGGTCCACGGTTCGAGTCCGTGCGTGTCCACCAAAACTCCCGCACATCAGTGTGGGAGTTTACTTTTTCACTTTTAACTTTTCACTTTTCACTGATTTTGCGGGAGTTTTGGAAAGGTAAAAAGTAATAGTGAACAGTGAATAAGTGAGGTGGCTTTTCTCCCTGCGGGCGAAAAGCATTTTAAAAAAGCGTGAGTGCCAGCGAGACATTTCACCCACAAAAATCGCAGACAAAAACCCGGAGCCGATTTTCGACTCCGGGCTGTTTTTTGCTCTGTTGATTATTCTGCAAATGTTCTGTGTGTGCTGTCCAAGAGATATCCGTATTGTGCGAATGAGCCGTCGGCTTTTATAATTATGACGGACTGGTCGGTCGAACTCAGCTTTTTGCAGTCTGCGCAGATAACGGTTCCGTTTAGTTCGCTGTTGCCGAACCCAAAGTCTTTGCCATATGCCAATGCGTTGCCCTGTGCATCTATTGCCACGGTTCCGGAGCAATATGAAACGGCGGATTTTATTCCGTGTGCGAGTTCGTCGGGAGTTGATGAGAGAACATCGGCTGTTTTAAAGCTGTTTTTGGCGGTATAGCGAAGAAGAACTCCGTCTGTTCTCACTATGCTGATTACGGTTTCGGACATGCCGTCGTGCGATGACTGAGCAATTGATACTTCGGCTACATTCTGCGCCGACTCGGTGACGCTGCCGGAAGAATCCGCGACACATAGCCTGCCGTCTGTCGCTACTATGAGTATTTCATCGCCTTCGGGGGCAAGCTCAAAGCTTTTTACCGACTTCATCAGCTCGGTGAAAGCGGAGGAATCGTCAAGCGAAGAAAATCCGAATCTGCCGTCGGCTGTGAGAAGATATACGCGCTCGCCGGACGGTCTCGCACAGAGAATGTTGTCCGCGAATTTTGCGGGTGTGCTATAGCTCTTTGACTTTGATGAAAAAACATATGCCTCTTTGCCATTTGTGATAACTGCGCCGCCGTCGCGGGAGAGCCAGACCGATGCGGCATTGTGTCCGCTGTACAGGCTGACGAACTTGAGCTCGCGCCCGGAGTTATACAGATTGCGGTATCTTTTAGGCTTTGCGATGCCGAGCGAACCGCCTGCCGCATCGTCGAGAGAGCCGTTTATATATACATCGCCGCTTTTTGTTACGATAGCCGTTCGACTAAAACTCTGCGCGGCTGATATTATCTCGTCTTTTCCGTTATATATATGAAGTCCCAAAGTTGAAAAGAAAATCAGATATATTATCGCCAACGCTAAGATAACTGCTGAAATTGAAATAACCGTAACTTTCTTGCCTTTCATACTTTAGCTCCTTTAGGGTCACTTATTTCGAGCTAAATATAGCATGAAAGATATAATCTGTCAATATAGAAAAACATCCGGCTGAATTTGACTTCAAACGGATGTTTTGATGCGTTTTTATCTCATTTCTTCAATATGATATATATATTCGAGCGAGCTCAGCGCTTCGATTATCTCTTTGTGCGTCTTGTATTTTTTCAGCTCCGCGCTGTTTATCGTTATCGTTATCGTATAGACGCTCAGTCCCGAGCCGACATACGCGAGGTTCGATTCGATGTCGTCTATTCTCAGCCCGAGGCGGCGGATGACCGCGACGAAGTCCTGAAGATATTCGCTGCTCTTGAGCTCGAGGTGGATCTCAAAATGGTTCGAGCGGTTCTTGAGGTATATCTCAAGCGACGGGAAGCAGGCGAGGATGCAGAGCAGGAAAACATAGACTATGGCGGTCACGGTATAGAGCCCCGCGCCGATCGTGAATCCGAGGATTCCACAGGCCCAGAGTCCGGCGGAGGTCGTCAGTCCCTTTATCTGATTGCGGGAGCTGAACAGTATCGAGTTGCCGCTGACCATCGCGGTGCCGATTATCGTCGCCGCCGATAGCACGGGCACGCTGAACGAGTAGCTCGTCATGAGATATATGTCGAGTATCATCGAGACAGTCGAGGCAAAGGAGATGAGCACGAAAGTGCGCAGTCCCGCCGAGTGACGCTTGCTCGAACGCTCGCAGCCTATGACTGACGCGAATATGACAGCCACTGCTATCCTGAGTATTATCGAATATGTGTTGAGCCCCATTGACCATTCGCCGAGCAGACGGGCGATAGGGTCCGAGAGGGCGAATGCGGTTATTCCGTTCATCTTCTTCTCCTCCTGTTCTTTCTGCTTCTGTCCATGCTCATGCCCGCGAGCAGATACTGCTCGTCTGCGGCTTCGGAGAATGCCTGCTCGTCTTCGTAGTAGGGATTCTCATGCTTAGGCAGGTCGTTTTGTATCGCCTGGATGCGTTCTATGAGCAGCTCGACCTTGCTCTTCTGATGTCCGTCCTCCGCGATTTCGACTATATCTTCGAGCTTGTTGGAGTATGACTTCGAGAGATAGAGCGAGAGCTTCGCGCAGCCGGGGCCGATGAGCTCATACAGGACGCTCGACGCAAGTATTATCGTTTCAAGCGCACTGCCGGACGCGCCGCCGAGCGTTCGCGCGCCCATCGCGGCGAGACCTATCGCAACGCCCGCCTGCGGGATAAGCGCGAGGCCGAGGTAGTTGCGGACAAGGTGGTTTTTCTTTGTTATGAGACAGCCGAGGAACGCGCCGGCGTATTTGCCGATGATTCGCGTGAAGAAGTAGCACACACCGACAACTATCAGCGGCACGTGGCCGATGGACGACGAGCTGTCAAAGAGCGCGTTGAGATTGAAGTTGAGTCCCGAACGCACGAAGAACAGCAGGAGTATCGGCGGGCTGAAATAATTGAGCTGCTTGAACAGCCTCTCATCGTCCGAAAGGTTGATGTAGACCATGCCCATCGCCATGCAGCCGAGAAGCGGCGAGACATCGAGCAGGGTGCATATTCCGCAGAACGAGAACAGCAGCGCGACGGAGACTATCAGCCTGTTGTCCGTCGAACGCTTCTGAAGCAGGAGCTTCAATATCAGTCCGAACAGGCAGCCTATCGCGAACACGAGAAGGTTGAGCCCGATGGGCTTCAATACGCTGCCCGCGCTGAAATGACCCGATGCGTTCGCGAGCGCTACAGATATCGCGGCGCTGTATGCGACGAGTCCGACAACATCGTCGAGCGCAACGACCTGGAGCAGGGTGTCAACAAAGTCGCCCTTTGCGTGGGTCTGGCGTATCGTCATGACCGTTGACGCGGGAGCGGTTGCCGATGCGAGCGCACCGAGCACGAGCGAGAAGTTGATATCCAGCCCGAGAATGAAGAACGACACGATGAAAACGATAATTGACGCGAGGCACGCTTCGAGCACAGTTATCACAACGACTTTTCCGCCGTTCTTTTTAAGAGTCGAAAAGCGGAAGAACTCGCCGGTGCTGAACGCGATGAACGCGAGAGCGATATCGTTCAGAAAGTCCATTCCCTCAACGATGTCCTGCGGCACGAGATTCAATACATACGGCCCGAGCAGGACGCCGGAGAGTATGTACGCCGTGACATTAGGCAGCCGGAGCCGCTTTGTGATGCGCGTCATCGCAAAGCCCGTTATCAGCATCAGAGCCACCGAAATTATGATTCCCGCGACGGGGGAGGTGATGTTGAAGGTCTTGTAGAGTGAGTTAATCAATTTCCCTTATTCCTCGTTTCCTTTCAGAGAGTAAAAAAAGCAACCGCCGGGAGAGCTTTTTCGTCCGGCGACCAATAAATTTTGCAAATTTGTTTTTTTAATATCTCTTGTGATTTACTATATAATATGATATACTCAACCTGTAATAAAATCAAATTATTTTAATTTTGATTTTCAAAAACTTTTTTTATGGTGAGTATATGTTAGACAATAAAACCGAAACTTTGATAGCAGTTGCGGAGCAGAAAAATTTCACAAGGGCGGCTGAAGCTCTCTCTCTGACCCAGCCTGCGGTCAGCCATCAGATAAGCCAGCTCGAACAATCCCTCGGCGCGAAGCTGTTCAATCGCAAGAAAGGCGAGCTGACATTGACGCAGGAAGGGGAGATTGCGGTTCGCTATGCGCGTATTCTGACTTCAATGGATCAGAAGATGCACATGGAAATAGCGGACTCCAAGCGCAACATAAAGAAGCTGCGCATAGGTCTGACCCACACCTCCGAAAGCACGTTTGCAACCGAGGTTCTCGCCCGTTACGGCAACGAATATCCAAATGTAAGCATTACTGTTTTTACAGATACTATAAAAAATCTTTATGATATGCTCGACAATTTTGAGATCGATCTTGCAATAACGGACGGAAAAGTGTCGAATCCGTCGCTCAATTCCGTCATGATAGATACGGACTATCTCGTTTGCATCATGTCGAACAACAATCCGCTCGCAAAGCACTCGATGATAACGCTGAACGAGTTGCGCCGCGAGAGGCTCATCCTGCGTCTTCCGACTTCGGCAACGCGAATGCTGTTTGAAGCGACGCTCGAGAGCCACAACGAGTCAATAGACGACTTCAATGTTATTCTCGAAGTCGATAACGTCACGACGATAAAAGACCTTGTGCAGAAGGACTTCGGCGTATCTATCCTTGCAAAGAGCGTGTGTCTCAGAGAAGTCCGCAAAAAGAAGCTGACGATAGTTCCGATAGAAAACCTCAGCATGGCGCGCGAGACGAATATAGTCTATCACAAGAGCTTCGCCCATACCGAGGTGCTCCAGGATATAACCCAGCTCTATCACGACACGAAAAAGCACTATCTCGTGTGAATATAAATCGTTCGCTGCACAGTGTTGTATTACATCTTATTATTTCAAGCGTAAGCAAAACGCCGCCGGTAAGCTTTTATGCTGTGCCGGCGGCGTTTGAGTTTATGTTATATTTTATGCTATGACTGTGCTTGCCTGTTTGTCGGTGGGAACAAGACCGATGTAGCTCTGACCGGGGTTGAGCTTGAGCTCGGTGCCGTCGGACGAATAGAGCGTGAGCATACTGTCCGGGCCGCCCTTTTTCCAAGTTATGTTCTCATATGCGCCGTTCGAGAGATAAACGCCGCTGCCGCCTGTCAGATCCATGTCAACGCATCCGGAGGAGTCGCCCATAAGCGAGACCGGGCAGTAGAGAATAACAACATTCTTGACCGCCATCTGCTTGCCGTCCGCGTCGGTCATCGGCGCGCCGTTGATGTCGTTGAGATAGAGCCCGTCCTGCGCCGAATAAGTAAATGAATGGTTGCAGTATGACGAGAAAACTATGTCTATTTTCGAGCATGCGCCGCCGGCGGGAGTGCGCGGCGAGCTTTCGGAAACAAACGCAAAGGGACTCTGATAGCCGGATTTGATATCGCGGCGGATGTCGAGCTTTGTAAGACCCTTGTCAATCGCCTCGCGGGTCGTGTATCCGCGGTGCTCAATGGCTACATTCGTGCGCTCCTTGTCGCGGAAGAAATATCTGCCGAGATATGAACGCCCGTCGAGGTCGTCGACATTGCGCTCGCTTATCGCCGAATAGGCGTATTTGCTGCCGCCCCAGTGGACGAATATTGCGTCAAGTCCCTCGGCTATCTCGACGAAGTCGTGTCTTGCGCTTCTGAGCGAGCCGACCTTGTCGGGAATCTTGTTTATGTCGGAATAGAGCCAGAGCATTCTCGTAATACCCGCCTCCGTCACGCCCTCAAACACGATATCGGGGGTGCAGAGTCCCCACTGCGGGCGAGCGGGCTTTGAGTTGTTGACAACTACCGCTATCGGGCGTTTGCCCTGCGCCTTGAAGCCGGAGAGTCCGGTCAGCGGGTCGATGTCTGCCGCTTCGGGTGACTGCGATGAGGATTCGCCGCTCGTGCTGTCCGCGTCCGGATTTTTCTTGCCGCCGGAGCATTTGACGGCAATCAGGACGATCATCACGATGAGCAGCAATACTGCCGCGATGAGAATGTAAAGTCTCGAATTGTTTTTCTTCTTCTTTTTCTGCTGAGCTGACATTTTGAAAATACCTCGTTATCTGATGGATTTTTCTGTCATATTAATTATACATTTGGAAGCCATATTTTTCAACAGTAAAGCTCCGATTTTATTGACTTATCTTTTTACTATGCTATATAATGGTAAAAAGTCGGCAATTTTCACGGCTTTGGCGCGGAATATTTTTCGCGCCGGAAAAGGAGGTAAACCCAGATGGCAAGAGTATTCAATTTTTCAGCAGGTCCTTCAATGCTGCCCGAGAGCGTTCTCAGCCGCGCGGCAGCGGAGATAATGGACTATCACGGAAGCGGCCAGTCCGTTATGGAGATGTCGCACCGCTCAAAGGTCTTTGAGGGAATCATGGACGAGGCGCAGAATCTGTTCAGATCGGTACTTTCAGTGCCCGATAATTACGATATACTGTTCCTCCAGGGAGGAGCTTCGACCCAGTTTGCCGCGATTCCGCTCAACCTTTTGAACGGCAGCGGAAAGGCTGACTATATGCTCACCGGTCAGTTCTCGACCAAGGCGTATAAAGAGGCGTGCAAATACGGCGATATCAGAGTTGTCGCGTCCTCGAAAGATAAGACTTTCTCTTATATCCCCGAGGTCACCCGCGAGGATTTTGACCCCGAGGCGGACTATGCATATATATGCCTGAACAACACTATCTACGGCACGAAGTTCCCGTATATCCCCGACACAGGCGATGTTCCGCTCGTTGCTGATGTTTCGTCGTGTTTCCTTTCGGAGCCGCTCGATGTCTCAAAGTTCGGTATTGTCTACGGCGGCGCGCAGAAGAATGTCGCCCCCGCAGGACTGACTATTGTCATAGTACGCAAGGACCTTATCGGCAAATCACGCGATATTACGCCTGCGATGCTCGACTACAAGAATATGGCGGACAACGACTCGATGTATAACACGCCGCCCTGCTGGTCGATATATATGTGCAAATTAGTGCTCGAGTGGATAGAGAAGCTCGGCGGACTTGAGGAGATGAAGAAGAGAAACGAAGCGAAGGCGAAGATTCTCTACGACTTCATCGATTCGAGCAAGATGTTCTCGAACCCCGTCAGGCACTGCGACCGCTCGCTGATGAACGTGACTTTCGTTACAGAGAGCGATGAGCTCAATGCAAAATTTGTCGCCGAGGCGGCAGAGGCGGGATTTGTCAACCTCAAGGGACACCGTTCGGTCGGCGGAATGCGCGCGTCCATATACAACGCCATGCCGGTCGAGGGAGTCGAGCAGCTTGTTGACTTCATGAAGGAGTTCGAGAAGAACAACTGAGGGGGAGAGGCTGATGAAAGAGATATTAACGCTAAATAAAATAGCAAAGTGCGGAACCGACCGCTTTGACAGCGCGAAATATATCTGCACTGACAATGCGGAAGATCCGGCGGCGATAATGGTGCGCTCGGCTTCGATGCATGAGATGCAGTTCGGAGCGGGTCTTTTGGCAATCGCCCGCGCGGGAGCGGGTGTGAATAATATCCCGATCGACAGGTGCTCGGAGCAGGGCGTCGCAGTATTCAACACGCCCGGAGCGAACGCAAATGCAGTAAAAGAGCTCGTTATCTGCGCGGCTCTTCTCGCTTCGCGCAAAGTTATAGACGCTATCGACTGGTGCAAGACCCTCAAAGGCGAGGGCGACAATGTCGGCAAGCTCGTCGAAAAGGGCAAGAGCTCATTTGCGGGTCCCGAGATAAAAGGCAAGACCATGGGCGTTGTCGGCATGGGTGCGATTGGCAAGCTCGTTGCCGAGGCGGCGCGTGACCTCGGTATGAGAGTCGTCTGCTTTGACAGAAAGGGCAGAAGCGAAATAAGCGGCGTTGAGACCGTTGACAATATGGACGCGGTTTTCTCTGCGGCGGATTACCTGACCCTGCACATCCCGTGCAACGACAGCACGAGAAATATTATAAACGCGGAGTCTATAGGCAAAATGAAAGACGGCGTGCGTATTCTCAATTTCGCGCGCGGCGAGCTTGTGAACTCCGATGATATTCTCGCTTCTCTCGCCGACGGTAAAGTTGCGGCATACGCCACGGACTTCCCGACCGACGCACAGTTGGGCGTGCCCGGAGTTATAGCTATCCCGCACCTCGGTGCCTCCACGCCCGAGAGCGAGGACAACTGCGCGGTCATGGCTGCCGACGAGCTTATAAGCTATATCGAGCGCGGCGAAGTGAAGAACTCCGTCAACCTGCCCGAACTCACGCCGCCCGCAGAGTTTGAAAAGCGCGTGTGCGTTATCTACAAAGACGGCGAGGGAGTGCGCGAAAACATCGTCGCGGCGCTCGGCGGCAATATAACATCGCTCAACAGCGCAGCCAAAAACGGACTTGGCTATCTCGTCTGCGATACGCCGAACCCCGACAGCGAAAGGATAACCGCAGTCAGCGGCGTTGTCAGAATGAGAATCATATAAAAAATTAACAGTAAACCCCGGAGGATAGACGGGTGTCCGTAAAACAGTTAATCCTCCGTATGGCTTAGACCATGCGGAG
>OGYL01000549.1_pt1 | contig 29888 bp, 25 predicted proteins | sample 1576541 | NCBI WGS metagenome assembly OGYL01 (sample SAMEA3541551, study PRJEB24748) | human gut metagenome | biome: human gut; feature: human-associated habitat; material: faeces | place: China | collected 2012 | reverse complement strand
TTCTTGCGCTGGTATCCGGTGGAAGCCTGCTGATGAAAGATCGTGAGTTCTCACCAAATGAAAACAGATATCTGGCAGAAAAAGTGTCGGAATATACAGTTAAGTGCCTTGAAAAGCTCAACATCTGAATATTGATGAAAAGAGGAGATTGTTTTATGAGAGATATGGAATTTACAATGAGCCGTCCCGGTCTTGTTGAGCCGGGACAGGAAGTTGAAATTACAGAAGGAAAACTTCCAAGCAGTTATTATTATACTATTGAGCCAGCAGTTGCTATGTCAGGCAATTACTCAACTCCTGACAGGCTTAAGTCAAGACATGGAGTTGTTAAAGAAGTCGGAGAGACAAGCAGAGGATATTATGTGCTTGCGGAATTTGAAGATTGAAAATATATTAATAATATGTATAATTAAATATTGAATATTAAACATTAAATGATTTATAAGGAAAGGTTTGGAATAACTAATGGAAAAGAAGAAAAGGGGCAGTTTCACGGGAGAAATAGGATTTGTACTTGCGGCTGCGGGAAGTGCTGTTGGACTGGGTAATCTGTGGAGATTTCCGTATCTTGCGGCACAATATGGCGGAGGAATATTTATTCTTGTATACATTATACTTGCACTTACATTTGGCTTTACTCTTATGACAACAGAGATTGCTATAGGAAGAAAGACAAAGTTAAGTCCGACAAGGGCGTATAAAGAGGTTGATTCTAAGTTTGGATTTATTGGGCCGATTGCATTTATAATACCGGTTATCATTCTGCCATATTACTGTGGGCTTTGCGCAGCGCTTCGGCGATAATCCATTGCAGCTGTCCGTTGACAGAGCGGAACTCGTCGGCAGCCCATGCTTCGATGGCTTTCATCGAGTCGCCGTCAATCCTTAGCACGAAGTTTTTTGTCTTGCTGTCTTTCTTTTCGGCCATTCCTCTCGTCTTTAATGGTTCAGGGTGCCGGTGTTCATCACCGGCTGTGCCGGCTCGTCGGCACATAGCACCACCATGAGGTTGCTCACCATGGCAGCCTTCTTGTCGTCGTCGAGCTCGACAACCTGTTCGTCAGACAGTTTGTCGAGGGCCATCTTCACCATCGACACAGCCCCCTCCACAATCTTCTCGCGTGCCGATATGATGGCCTCGGCCTGCTGGCGGCGCAGCATCACGGCCGCAATCTCAGGCGCGTAGGCCAGGTAGTTGATGCGCGCTTCCACTATTTCAATGCCTGCCATGCTCAGTCTCTCGTTCAGTTTGTCTTCCAGTTGCTGGTTTATCTCGTCGCCTCCCTCGCGCAGCGTCAGCGCCTCAGTCTCGTTGCCGTTGTCGTCGTAGGCATAGAGACCGGCCACCTGGCGCAGGGCGGCGTCGCTCTGAATCTTGACAAAGTTCTCAAACGCCCTCATCACCCCGGCCACGGCAGCGGCCCCTATCGACGTGTTGCCGCCGGTCTGCGCCACGGTTTGCGCGTCGATCTCGAACATTGCCTTATACGTATCCTTCAGTTTCCACACCAGCATCAGCCCAATCATTATAGGGTTGCCGGCCTTGTCGTTGACCTTGATGGGCTCCGAGTCGAGGTTGCGGGCGCGCATCGACAGCCTTTTCTTGGTCAGGAAAGGGTTCACCCAGTAGTATCCCGTGTCGGTGAACGTGCCCTTGTACTTGCCGAAAAACATTATCACCATGGCCTCGTTAGGCTCAAGTTGCATGATGCCCTTGAAGTTGAAAAGGGCCGCGATGGTCAATATCACAGCCAGCGAGATGCATACCCCGTCGGGGTTGCCGTCGGTGTCGGTTGTCAACACGGCCATGGCAATGCAGCCGGCAATTACGAGCAAGTTGACCGTTAGCATCAGAAAGCCGTTTGCTATCAGTCCGCTGAATTTTCTTTCCTTGTTACTCATACGCTTTGTTTTTGGTGTTTTGATATTATATTGATATCACAAAGATAGTAAATAACAGCCGTATTGCATAGCCATGTCGCCGAGTTTTAAGTATCTTTAACCCCGCAAGGGGCACCGGGCGTTGCCGTTTCCGCCGGTGGTCAGGCCCTGACAGGCGACCGCCTGTGCCTTGTGGCCATGAAGACGGCTATCGACAGGGTGGTCAGCATTTCCGACATGGCCAGCGAGAGCCATATACCTGCGTTGCCCATGATGCCCGGCAGGATGAGGAACGACGGCACGAGATAGACAAAGCCGCGCAGCAGCGCAAACGTCATGGCGGGCTTTACGCGCTCCACACTCTGGAAGTAGCCTATGCAAGTCAGGTTGACCACGTAGAACACAAAGGCCATGGCGAAGAGCGGCAGACCGCCGACGGCAATGCGGGCGGCGTTGGTGTCGAGGCTGATGAACAGTCCGGTGAGCAGCTGCGGTGCCGCGGCAAACACGCCTGTCACCACCAATCCGCATGCCACGGCGGTCGCTATGGCCACCCGCAGCGTCTGCCTGACGCGCGTCCACAGCCCCATGCCGAAGTTATAGCTTATTATGGGCTGTGCCGACTGTGCCGTGGCGTTGCCCACCATGAATATGAAGGGGGTGTAATAGCACGCAATGCCGAAGGCCCCCACGCCGTCGTCGCCCAGATGGCGCATGAAAACAAAGTTGCCAACAAACGTAAGCACGGCCAGGGTGAGCTCGCCCACGAGGCCCGGCGAGCCAATGTGGCACTGGTAGCCCACGTTGCGCAGCGAGTACATCAGGCTGCGGCGGCTCAGCTTGGGGCTCAGCAGGCGCAGTGTGCGTGCGCCGAAGAGCAGGTAGCCCATGGCCATCAGTCCGCCCAGGGCCAGGCTTATGGCCGTGGCGAAGGCCGCCCCCATCACTCCCCATCCCAGCGGGAAGATGAAAATCACGTCGAGAACGGCGTTGGCCACGGCCGTGACGAGGCTGCACGACATGGCATATTTGGGCGAGCCGTCGAGCCTTATGATGAACAGCGCGATGGCTTCCCAGGCCTGGAACACCAGTGCCGGGGTGAACCATAGAAGGTAGTCGACAACCAGCGGCAGCAAGTGGGCCGACGAGCCAAGGGCCAGCGCCGTCTGCTCGGGCATCGACATGATGGCTGCCGTGGGCACCAGCGTGGCCACCGTGGCTATGGCCATGGCCTGGGTCACGTTGAGCCGCGCCGCCTTGACCTTGCCCCTCGACAGGTGTATCGACGCCACCACCGAGCAGCCGGCGCCTATCATGAGGCCGAGGCCGGTGGCTATGGTGAACACTGGCACGTAGATGTTGATGGCGGCAATGCCGTCGCTGCCCACGCCGTGGCCCACGCAGATGCCGTCGATGGCCGTCACTGCCGACATGCCGAGCATGCCGAGCAGCGTCGGGATGAAGTATTTCCAGAATAGTTTGAACACGTTGACCTTGCTGAGGTCGATAGAGTCTTTCTCAAGTCTTTCCATATAGCAGTTTGTTGTTTGTGTGCCGAGCCTAAAAAAGCCGGCTAAGCTGATTGGTTTTACCCAGTCATCTTATCCGGCTCTGATGCCCTCCGATGAGGATTACAAAACTCTTTGTCCCGTAATTGCGGTGCAAAGGTACGGCTATTATTCCGATATACCAAAATTATTTAACCAAAATTGTAGGCCAGTGCCCAAGCGGCCACCTGCCGTCGCCGTGCCGCCAGGCCTTAGCCCTTGCCTTGGGCGCGGCTTGTTGCGGCCACGCAAGGCCACAGGCTGGGTGGCGTCAGGGGCTTGAAATGGCTTGCATAGTCATGGTATGAGGGCAGGCAACTGCATCCGGCGACCAGGAAAGCACATTTTGGCAAAGCCCTTCCAACCGTTTGCCACAGCCTTGCTGCACGCCCGGCGCGGCGTGGCGGGCGCGGGCCGGGCGTGGTAATTATTGTTTACACCATCCACTTTGCAGCCCCATTGCGGCCGTATGGCAGTGCAAAACGTGCCGTCCTGCCTGCCAATACGGCCCATTCTGGAGTCTGAAACGGCCCGTTTCGCGCCGCTGCATCGGCCTGGCTGCAATGTGCTGCCAGCCAGGCTGTTGCGTAGCGTGGGCAGGGCGTTGCGATTGTTTTACAAAAACTGTTGCCGGGCGGTGCCGTCCGGATGGGCTGCAGGGCCGTTGCTGTTGCCCGGCCGCAGGCTTAAGGCGTGGCTGTGCGGGCCGCTGGCTTGCCCGGCGGGCACGGGGCCCACTCGTCGGGGCATATATATAAAATGGCGTTTTGTCACCGTTTTATTTTGCATTGTATTTTGTTTGCACTATCTTTGCATACGGTATGGAGACAAATCTGACAGACAAGAGAATAGCCGTTTTGCTGTCCGGCGGAGTAGACAGCTCGGTCGTGGTTTACGAACTGGCCCGAATGGGGCTGCACCCCGACTGCTTCTACATCAAGATAGGGCCCGAGGAAGAGTCAGAGTGGGATTGTTCGTCGGAAGAAGACTTGGAGATGGCCACTGCCGTGGCGGCCCGTTACGGGTGCAGGCTCGAGGTGGTTGACTGCCACCGCGAATACTGGGACAAGGTGACGAGCTACACCATGGACAAGGTGCGCGCCGGGCTGACGCCCAATCCCGACGTGATGTGCAACCGGCTGATAAAGTTTGGCGCCTTCGACGAGAAGCGGGGCCACGACTACGACCTCATAGCCACGGGCCATTATGCCTGCACCGAAATCATCGACGGGCTGAAGTGGCTCACCACGAGCCCCGACCCGGTGAAGGACCAGACCGACTTCCTGGCCCAGATATACGACTGGCAGCTGCGCAAGGCGCTCTTCCCGATAGGGCACTACATGAAAGGCGAGGTGCGGCAGATAGCCGAGCGCGAGCATCTTGTGAACGCCCGGCGCAAGGATTCGCAGGGCATCTGCTTCCTGGGCAAGGTGAACTACAATGAATACATACGCCGGTACCTGGGCGAAAACCCCGGCGACGTGGTCGAGCTCGAGACGGGCAAGAAGATAGGGCGGCACCGCGGGCTGTGGTTCCACACCATAGGCCAGCGCCACGGACTGGGCTTCGGCGGCGGCCCGTGGTATGCGGTGAAGAAAGACGTGGCTGCCAACGTGCTCTACGTGAGCCACGGATTCGAGCCGCTGACGGCCTACAAGCGCGACTTCCCCGTGCGCGACTTCCACTTCCTCACCGTAGGCGAGCTGCCGCAAAGGGTGACGTTCAAGATTCGCCACACGCCCGAATACCACCCGGCAACGCTTGAGCAGACCGCGCCGGGCTGCTTCACCGTCCACGCCGAGGAGCTTATCCAGGGCGTGGCGCCCGGCCAGTTCTGCGTGGTTTACGACGAAAGCCACCACCGTTGCTACGGCTCGGGCGAGATAACATGCTGACAACGACAGACAAAACAATGGAAAGGATGATTGTATCACGTTGGTTGGTGGCCGTGGCAATGGCACTGCCATCGTTGGCAACGGCCCAGAAGCCGGTGCATCTCATGACAGACCTCATTGAGCATACGGACAGAGTGTTTATCGGCGGGCGCCCGTCGACGCTCACCCTCGGCGAGGTGGGCTCGGCCATCGAGCCGTGGCATGCCGTCAATAACCGAACCGTCGTGGCATTCGCGACCGTCATAGACCAGGAGCCGTGGCAGGTGGCCGAGGTACGCACGCCGCGACCGCGGCTCACGTGGGCTTACAGCTCGCCGGAGCCGGGGGCCTGTGTCGTGGCCTGCGAGGTGACCGTTGGCACAAGCCCCGACTTGGGCGGCCGACAGCCGGGGGTGGTATGGACGAGCGGCCGCAGGGCCGGGCGCGGGGCATGGGCCATGGACTACGGCGGGCCCGACCTGAAGCCTTCGACCACATATTACTGGCGGGTGCGCACGTGGGACAGCAACGGCCGCGAGGCCACGTCGGCAGTCAAGGCGTTTCGCACAGCCGCTTCGCTCGACGGGCAGCCGTCGCGATACCCGCTCACACTGACCGACGAAGAGCCGGCGGCGGTGCGCAGCATTACGCCCGGCATGCTGATGGCCGACTTCGCCGCCGATGCCTTCGGGCAGCTGTCGCTCACGGTCACGGCCAGGGCCGAAGGCGACACACTGACCATACACCTCGGCGAACAGCAGCGGGAAGGGCGCGTCAACCGCAAGCCCGAAGGGTCGCAACGCTATGCCAGGTATGTGCTGCCGCTGCTCAGGGGCACGCACACCTACCGCGTCAAGCTGCGCAAAGACCGGCGCAACACCACGCCAAGGCGCAACGAGAGCCGTGTCGACCCCATACTGATGCCGCCATACATAGGCGAGGTGTTCCCGTTCCGTTATTGCGAGGTCGAGGGCATAGGCGGAGGCGTCGAGGTGAAGGCCTTGGTGCGCCATGTGGCCAGCTATCCCTTCGACGCCTTCGCGTCGAGCTTTGAGTCGTCAGACAGCGTGCTCAACCGCGTGTGGCAGCTATGCAAGCACACCGTCAGGGCCACGTCGTTCTGCGGAACATACGTCGACGGCGACAGGGAGCGCATACCCTACGAGGCCGACGCCATCATCAACCAGCTCAGCCACTATGCCGTCGACCGCGAATACTCCATCGCCCGCCACAGCGTGCGCCACCTTATATACAACCCTACGTGGCCCACGGAGTGGATATTGCAGTCGGTAATCATGGCCTGGAACGACTATATGTACACCGGCGACAGCCGTCTGCTGGCTTCGGCCTACACCGACCTGCAGGCAAAGACGCTGCTCGCGCTGCGCGAAGGCAACGGACTGATAAGCACGCGCACGGGCAAGGCCACACGCGAAGTGTATGAGTCGATACACTTCAAGGGCGAAAGGATTAAGGATATTGTGGACTGGCCGCAGACCGGGGCGGCCGGGGTGGAGAAGGAAGACGGCGGCGAGGCCGACGGGTTTGTGTTCACCGACTACAACGCTGTGGTCAACGCATACCATTACGAGGCCCTCGTGCTGATGGCGAAAATAGCCGGCGTGCTGGGCAAAGACAGCGACGCCCGCAGCTATGAGGCCGAGGCCGAAAGGGTGGCCGTGGCTTTCGGCACCCTGCTCCGCGACAAGGCCGACGGGCTTTTCCGCGACGGCGTAGGCACAGACCACAAGTCGCTGCATTCAAACATGTTTGCGCTTGACTTCGGTTTGGTGGCCGACGGCGACCGCAAGGGCGTGGTCGACTTCATAAAGAGCCGCCGCATGGGCTGCAGCGTCTATGGCGCTCAGTTCCTGCTCGATGCGCTCTACGACGCGGGCGAGGCCGGCTACGCCCTGAGCCTGCTCACGTCGACAGCCCGCCGCAGCTGGTACAACATGCTGCGCATAGGGTCGACAATCACCACCGAGGCCTGGGACAATGTGTATAAGCCCAACCAAGACTGGAACCATCCGTGGGGAGCGGCTCCGGCCAACGTCATAGTGCGCAAGCTGATGGGCGTAGAGCCGTTGGAGCCGGGCTTCGGGCGCTTCCGCATAAAGCCGCAGCCGGCATCTCTGAAGAGTGCATCGCTCACCGTGCCGACCATACGCGGCGATGTGGCAGTGTCGTTTGAAAACGAGCCCGGCAGCAGTTTCAGCCTTCACGTAGGCGTTCCGGCCAATACCACGGCCGAGGTGTGGGTGCCAAGGCTGGGCAAGCGGCCTACTGTTGACGGCAGGGCCGTGAGGGCAAGGCGTTCGGGAGAGTTCTGGGTGGTGGAGCTTTCGCCGGGCAGCCACGACATTGGCGTAAGCGCCAACTGACCACGCGCCACTGCCTATTGTGCCGTTGCATGCCGCCATTGCTGGCTTGCCGTCGGCACTAACCGCGGCTGTGGGCAGCAGATGGCGCTGATTGGCGGTGGCTGTGGCGTTTTTCATGCTCATTCGTACATACTTAATTATTGGAAAATATGTTACTTACAACAACATCAGTCATTGAAGGCCAGCCTGTAAGGGAATACTTGGGGGTGGTCACGGGAGAGACAATCATTGGTGCAAACGTGTTCAAAGACTTTCTTGCGGGCATGCGCGACTTCTTCGGAGGGCGCTCCGGCAGCTACGAGAAGGTGTTGCGTGAAGCCAAGGACATGTCGTTGCGTGAGATGGAGGAGCGCGCCCGCAACATCGGGGCCAACGCTATCGTTGGCATAGACATAGACTATGAGACCATAGGCGAGGGCAACTCGATGATCATGGTGTCGTGCAGTGGCACGGCGGTAAGAATCTGACAGGCCTCTGCCTGTGCCTCGGGCAGTCTCTGCCTGGTGCATGGCCGTGGGTCGTGGCGTAGCCGGCTGTCCGTTGTGTGGCTGGCGTCGCCGCGGCCCATGGCTTTTCCGGCAGTAGTCAGAGTGGTTGCTTGCATCCCTGTCTGCCGGGGCTTATCTGGCGGGGTGGCTGTTGCCTGCCGCCACTGCGGGCTTGCCGTCTTCGCTAATCCCGCTGAATGTCAGTCCGTCGGCGTCGTCGGTGACGAACAGCGGGCGTGAGTCGGGTTTCTCGAAATGGAAACTTATGTTGTTAAACCTTATCCCTTCTGCATGTCGCACATAGAATCCCTTGGCCGGAACAGTGCCGAACATCCATGGTTCTGGGTAGGCTTTTTCCTGTTCCGGCACCGGGTTTGAGGCGTCTTCAGGCTTGAATCCCCCTTTGTAATGCAGCGAGATGTCGCTCAGGCTCACGTCTTCAATCTTGTGGCCCGGCACGCCGCTGATGATGGAAGAGTAGCGCGAGTCAACCCCAAAGGCATTGACGTGGCTTATGTGTATGCGCTTCATGCTTCCTACCGGGGTGCCTTCGGGGCTCCGCATCCGCGCCCCCAACCTCAAGAATATGCCCGCGTTCACAATGTCGCGCATGGTTATGTTGCTTATCACCACGTCTTCTACATCACCGCCGTCAACGCTTTCGATGGCCAGGCCGCGGCAGTGTTCGAACAGGCAGTTGGTTATGGCAATGTTCTTGAAGCCACCGCTCGATTCTGTTCCAATCTTTATGCGCCCTGTCCGCCCTCCGTGGTCGGGCGCTTGGGGCTCGTCGAGCTGCCACGAGGCGTCTTCCATGGTGTACCGGTCGTACCCGCTTACGAAGCAGTCGGATATGGTCACGTTCTCAGTGTCCTTGAAGTAGCCCAGCGCAAACGATGCTTTCAGCACTATGGCATCGTCCCATGGCGAGTTGACGCTGCACGAGTTGATGCGCACATTCTTGCAGCAGTCAATGTCGAAGCCGTCGCGGTTGGTGTCTACTTTAACGTTGCTGATGGTCAGGTTGTCCACCCCAGTGGCCAGCAACGCAAAGTGTCCGCATTGAACCATGCCCAAGTCGCGGATCACAACGTTGCTGCACTCCTTCAGGGCGATGGCTTTGTTGCCTATGCCCGGGTGCCGGTCGCCTTCTCGGGTCAGCCCTTTGCCTATGATGTAGCCCGGCCCGCTGATGGTGATGTCGTTGAGCCCTATGCCCCATATCAATGAGTTCTGCCAGTGGCTGTGGCCGAAGTCTTGGTATTTGCTGTGCGGATTGGGCTCTGGCGGGTCGTATCCGGCAGAGTCGGTGGGAAACTCCGCAATGATGGCAGCACCCTGTTCGAGGTGCAGTTCAACGTGGCTTGCCATCCTGATCGAGTAGCACGCGTAGCGACCGGCGGGCACATAGACCGTGCCTCCGCCTTTCCCGGCGGCTGCCCTTATGGCTTTGTTTATGGCTTCAGAGTCGATGTGCACCCCGTCGCCAGTGGCGCCGAAGTCCCTGACGTTGTAAGTGTCGGCCAGCGATGGCGTCGTTGCCAGTGCGGCGATGGCCATTAAAATGATTGTTGCGAGCTTTTTCATCGTGCAGTGTTGTTATTCCGGCCAAACAGTCTTGGCAGTTCCGAGTATGTGTAGCTTTCCTTTTGGCGTGGTCGCCCGATGCTTATGTATACCGGCTTGCCGCGTTCCATGGTCACAGAACCGCCCAGTACGGGTGCGTCGGTTTTCTTCCCGGAGTTGAATGTGGCTGTGGGGCTGTCCTGTTTCCTGCCGTCACACAGTCTCACGTCGGAGCCGGGGGGTACCAATGCCTTCGAGAATCGAAGGTGCATCACCTCTCCGTGGTATATGGCCACTTGGTTTCCTTCCACGCTGAACACGTTGTCGGCGCAGTGTTCAGGCTCGATGTGCGCGGCCGGGGCGGGGGCGTCGAACCCTCCAATCACCCAGATGAGGCGCGTGCTGTCGGGGAGCGAGAGGTTTGTAACCTCTATTGCAAGGCTCCGTTTGTCCTCCGTCTGTATGTGCCTTACGGCTATTTGTCCGTCAAAAGCATTGTCGCCGCCGGGGCACACCCATTGGTCTGTGCCGCCTCCGGCCACGCCTATCAGCACGCCACCGGCCCCCTCGGCCGGCGCAAAGGCCCTCGGTGTCTGCCCGTAGGCGTGCATCGAGATGCTGAGCGCTGCACAGGCTACGGCTATTGTCATTCCTTTCATGTTGTTGTTAAAGTTGTTCATTATGGCTGTCGTGATGCAAAAGTAATGGTTTTATCGCGTTTGCAGCATGCAATATTTGAGTTTTGTCATGAAAATAATGTTAACTTGACGGGGCATGACGCGCTTTTGCGGATTTTATTTTTAGCTTTGCATCGATGCAAAACCATTAACGACTGATTATGATGAATAAACGATTGATTGCCGGACTGTTGGGTTGTATGCTCTCGTTGGGCTCTGCCGAGGCCAAATCGCAGTGGTTCCAGGATAAAGACCTGACGCTGACCGGCGCCTACTATTACCCGGAGCACTGGGATGAGAGCCAGTGGGAGCGCGACCTCAAGCGCATGCACGAGCTGGGCTTTGAGTTTACTCACTTCGGCGAATTTGCCTGGGCGCAGATAGAACCGCGCGAGGGTGTCTATGACTTTGCATGGCTCGACCGTGCCGTGGCGCTCGCGGCGAAGTACGGAATGAAGGTTGTCATGTGCACATCGACCGCCACCCCGCCCGTGTGGCTGAGCCGCAAGTACCCCGAAATACTCGTTCGGGAAGAGGATGGCACCGTGCTCGACCATGGGGCGCGGCAACATGCCTCGTTTGCTTCGCCCGTATACCGCAGGCTTGCGGCCAGGATGATAGAGGCGTTGGCCAGCCACTATGGTGCAGACTCGCGCATAGTGGGGTGGCAACTCGACAATGAGCCCAACGTGCAGTATGATTATGGCGATGCCGCCGAGGCCGGCTTCCGCGACTATCTGCGCGGCAAGTACGGCGGAGACATAGCTGCCTTGAACAGGGCATGGGGCACTTCGTTTTGGAGCGAGGTGTATTCCTCATTCGAAGAGATAACGCTCCCGAAGACAAGGCAGCAGTTTATGAACCCTCACCAGATACTCGATTACAGGCGTTATGCCGCAAAGGTGACCAACGATTTTATGGATGAGCAGTGCCGGTTGATAAGAAAGCATGCGCGCAACCAGTGGATTACCACCAATTACATACCTGATTACGACCGTGGCATAATAGGTGGCAGCAAGGAACTTGACTTTGTGAGCTACACAAGGTATATGGTTTATGGCGACAACGAGGGCATAGGGCGCCGCGGATACCGCGTGGGCAACCCGTTGAGGATAGCCATGGCAAACGACTATTTCAGGCCGCTGGGCGACACCTACGGCGTGATGGAGCTGCAACCCGGCCAGGTCAACTGGGGCGCGGTAAACCCGCAGCCGATGCCCGGGGCCGTACGCCTGTGGCTGTGGAGCGTGTTTGCGGGCGGTGCCGACTTCATTTGCACCTACCGTTACCGCCAGCCCTTGTTTGGAATGGAGCAGTATCACTATGGCATAGTGGGCACAGACGGTGTGACGCTTACCCCCGGAGGCCGTGAATATGAGCAATTCATGGGTGAGATAAGGATGCTGCGGAAGGAAGCCCGCCCCTTCGACAGCAAGCCTGACGAATATCTCAAGCGCACGACGGCAATAATGTGGAACCCAGAAAACTACTGGAGCATTGACCGCCAGAAGCAAAACCGGGCGTGGGATACGTTCCGCCACCTCGGCCATTACTACCGTTCGCTCAAGGCCTACGGCGCTCCGGTCGACTTCATTGGCGAGGACAAGGACCTCGGCAGCTACCCGGTGGTGATAGCCCCGGCCTATGAGCTTGTTGACAGTGTGCTCGTGGGGCGCTGGAAGGAATACGTTGAGAACGGCGGCAACCTGGTGCTGACCTGCCGCACGGGCAACAAAGACCGCAACGGAAGGCTTCCTGAGCGGCCTTTCGGTTCGATGATTGAGCCGCTGACGGGCAACAAGCTCGAGTTCTACGACTTGCTGTTGCCGGCAGAACCCGGCATAGTGGCCATGGACGGCGCCGACTACAGGTGGTGCACGTGGGGCGATGTGCTGTCGCCGGGGGCCGACAGCGAGGTCTGGGCTACTTATAAAGACGAGTTTTATGCGGAGAAACCGGCCGTGACTTTCAGGCGCCTGGGCAAGGGAACGGTCACTTACGTGGGTGTGGACACTGAAGACGGGCTGCTGGAGCGGCGTGTTCTCGACAAGCTCTACGCCCGCCTTGGCATAGGGGTGATGTCATTGCCTTACGGCATCACGCTCGAATACCGCAACGGGTTCGGCATAGTGTTAAACTACTCAGACAGCGTTTACCATTTCACGGTGCCCCGGGGGAGCCGCATACTGATAGGCAGCGAAGACCTGCCCACGGCCGGTGTGCTTGTGTTCAAGCTTGGGCAGTAGGGCATGGGTGTCACTTTTCGGCGCCGGCAGTCATGTCGCCTGCGCCCGTCAGCGGGGCCATTGGCTGTAGTCGATGGCCCTGTTGCCGTCTCCGGCGGTGCCTTGCGCAGGCGCCTGTATGCTGTTGCCGCTTTCAGCGCCGTAGCGTACGGCCAGTTCTTTGGCTATGTATGCCGCCAGGGCCAGCGCTGTCAGGGCCATCACCACTAAGGCCACATGCTGCCATGGCCGTGGCTTCTGCTTGCCGAGCAGGCTTGACAGCTGCGTGGGGCGTTCGTCGGCGTTGTGCCGGGTGCAAGCGTTGGCCATGCGCATCAGCTGCTTGTCACCGGTGGCCTCGGCCATGTCGCGCATCACCATGCCCAGCGAGTAAGTGTCGGCGCGCTCGTCTGCCGTTGCGTCCGGCAAGAGAAGCTCGGGCGCTATGTAGCCCGACGTGCCGGCGGGCAGCTTGAGCACGTTGAACGAGTCGCTGTCGGCCAGCCCGAAATCAATCAGCTTTATGTTGCTGCCATGGTGGGTCACCATGATGTTGGCCGGCTTAAGGTCGCGGTGCACAATCTGTTTGCTGTGCATATAGTCGAGCGCCGAAGCCAGTTGGCGTATGGCCTTGTGGGCCATTTCGGCAGTGAGCGTGCCGTTGTTGATGAGCTGCTGCAGCGTGTCGCCGTCGATGTAGTCCATCACTATGGTCTGTCCCAGCCCCTCGATATACTCCATGTCGATGGTGCGGCAGATGTTCGGGTGGTCAAGCAGCAGCCCTATCTCAAACTCCTTGGCCAGTGCCTGGCGGTAGACCGGCGTGTACAGGTAGTCTGGCTTCAGGCACTTCAGCATGTAAACCTTGCCATAGCGTGTGGCGGTGAGCAGCCGCGTGTGGCCCGACGCCGACACATAGCGCTCGCGTATGTTGCTGAAGCTTTTGTCCATGCTGCCGGTGTTAGCCGCGGCCATCTCGTCGTTTATGTCCTCGGTATATCCCGACGAGGCGTCGGCGGCTTCGTGTTCAGTGTTTGTTGTCGGCCGTTGGTTCATGTCATGTAGCTGCTTTCCTATTTCATGTTGATGATGGTCAGTCCGCCGTTGCGCCCGGCCACGAATGGCGCCGTGCGTTTGCCATTGCGCTCTATGAACGGCAGGTAGAGCGGTTGCTGCTTGATGAAGCACCCGGTAGTGAACCTGTCGCCCTTCTGCATCTTGCTGTTTGCCGAGCTGACCACTTCGTATTGGCTCTCGCCGAGATAGCTCAGCGTGACAATGCGGTTGGGCGACCACCCTATTTCCACCGTGCACCCCTTCTGGATGTCGTTGCTTGCCAGTTGCTCGGCGGCAAAGAACGACGAGTTGTAGCGCGTGCTCGTCTTGAGCCACTGTATGAACTTTGCATAGTTCTTGTGGCCCAGGCACATCGACAGGTGGTCTAATGTCTCTATGCGGGGCTTGTGCTTGTCGCTTACGTAGCCCCAAAGGCGTTTGAGCGTTGATGGCGACACCCTTTCGTTGGTCTTCTTCTGTATGTACAAGGAGAACACCTCGAAGTCGGTTGTTGTACTCAATGTCTTGCCGAAGTCTTGTTCGAGCAGGATTTTCAGTTCTTCTATTTCTGGAGTTGTCATAGTCGTTGTTTCTTGTTTTGCCTGTGGCCGCTTCATGACTGTTGGTTGGCGGCCGCCTTGTCTGTTGTCTGTTATGTTTTTATTCTGGTTGTTATTTCTCGGTGATGTGCTTGAATTTGCCCCAGTTCCTGTCGGCCTTGTAGAAGCCTGAGCGCCCCGCCGGCACGTGTAGCGTGCACGACTGCAGCAGTTCGGCGTATGATGTGGCAAACGCCTTGTCGTTGCACACGGGCGGGTATTGGGCGTCCAAGTATATGTGCTGCAGCGGGCAGCCGTCGAAGGCATAGTCGGATATCAGTTCGGTCATGCTCCCCAGTCGCAGTATGCGCAGGCGGCTGCACTGCTGGAAGGTGGCCGTGGGTATGAGCCTCAGCTTGTCGGGCATGGTCACTTCTTCGACCATGCTGCCGAAAAATGCCGCCTGTCCGATTTCCTTGAGCCCGTCGGGCAGTGTGAAGCGGGTTATGGAGCATCCCTGGAAGGCATAGTCGCCTATCGACGTTACGGTGGCCGGCAGGGCGTAGTCGCCTGTCTTGCCCATCGGGAACCATACTATCTGACTGCCGTCGGCAGACAGCAGCACCCCGTCGGCGGCGGTGTAGGCCCTGTTGTTCGGCGGCACACTGATGGCCGACAGCGCGGTGCATCCGTCAGACGGGGTGACGTCTGTCGTGGCCGACGGTATTTGCAGTTGCTTCAGTCCGGTGCATCCCTTCAGCGCATCCTTCTCGATGACAGTGGCATCGTCGGGTAGTTTCAGTTCAACCAGCCCGGTGCAGTTGGCGAAAAGCCCCTGGCCCACAACACCGTTGCGGGTGAAGTGAGAGTTGTCGTAGGCCCCTCCGCCTTCCACTATGTGTGCCTCGGCCATGTTGAGCCGTGCCAGTTGCCCCCGGGTGGGCTTGCCGTCGGCGCCTATGCCCAGCATTTTGCGCAGGCATTTCAGGTCGTCGCCGTTGAGCGGCCCCTTTATCGACAGGGTGGTGAATGAGTAAATGTCTTCGCCCAGGGTGTATTCAAGCGAGCCCGCTACGGTCAGCGTGACAGCATTGCCGGTGGTTATCTCTAACGCCGGGCCTTGGCTTTCGCCCACGGTGTTGGCCGCGTAGGCCCTGATTTCATATTCGGTGTTCTGTTGCAGTCCGCTGATGTGCAGGGTGAATGTGGTGTCGGCGTTGATGTCGCCGTCGGCCTCGATGCGCCTTTGGCCTCCCGTTGCGGTGTTGGTCACACAGAAGCCCGTGGCCGTAATCGGTTCGCCGCCATTGTCGGTGACGCTGTAGCTGGCAATCATGCTTGTCGGCCCTTGGCTGTACAGCTTGGGTTGCGTCACTGACGGCTTGTTGTTTGGCAGGGTTACAAATGTCATGGTGTCGCTGTAGGTGTTGTTGTGGCCGTCGAAGGCTTTGAGGCAGTAGCTGTAGGCAGTGCCCGGCGTCAGGCTGTCGAGCCTTGTCGTCACGTTGTCGGCCCCCAGGGTCAAAGGCTGCCTTGCCGCCTCCATCTTGCCTCCCGTGCCAATGAGGAATTCCAGCTCGGGCAGGCTGCCGTTGTCGAGCGGTGATGCCTGGCCGTGCAGGGTGGCTTCGGTGCGCGTTATGTCGGTGGCCTCGCCCACGGCCGGCACGCTGCTGGGAACGGTGGTGAAGCTCATGGTGCTGCTTGTCAGCGTCACCCTGCCGTTGGTGGCTTGCAGCCTGTAGCGGTATGTCGTGCCGGGTGTCAGTCCGGTTATTCTCCGGCTGGCCTCGTTGCCGTCGAGAGTGATGTCGCTTATTATGCTGTCGGCACCGCCGCCAGTGGCCAGTGTGAAGTTCAGCCTGGGCATGGCGGTGTTGCCCCTCAGCCCCACCGCGCCGTGCAGCGTGGCTTCAGTGTGCATCACGCCGGTGGCTTCGCCCACGCTCAGGCTCGGTTCGAAGCTGCCCGGCATGTCGTCGCTGGTGCAGGCGCAAGCCGTAGCGGCAGCCATCATCAGCATGGTCATTGTCTTTTTGTCCATATTCGGTTGTTGTTAAATATTTGTGGCAGAATGCTGCCGTTGCCGTGAAATATTCTTACACGGCCGTTGCCGTTGCGGTCCTGTGTGGCCATTGTCCTGCCAAACGGCCCCCGTTGCATGGCCAAACGGCCCTTTCGGAGCTGCGAAACGGCTCTTTTTGCAGCGCCATCCGGCCCGTTGTGCAATCGGCTGGGCCAGAGGCTGTTGCACGCCGGGCGCCGTTGGCCGCTTTTCTTTACACCCGGTGTGCCGCAACGCGGCGCTTGCGCCCCGTCGGCGGCGTGGCGGCTCATTTGTGGCTTTTATACAGACGTATGCCTATGCCTACGCTACCCTGCCATGCTTTGCCGGCAATGGTAATGGCAGAAGCCGAAAGGCAGATGCGCCCAAGGCACACCATGACACCCGCCTCGGCAGCCACGCCGCTGTGGGTCAGTCCGCTGTTGAGGGCATACCCGCCGCCCTCGCTCTCGGCCAGTTGCCATGCCATGGCCGTGCGGCCGTAGCCGGCGCCGTAAAACAGGTTGATGCCCGGCCACAGGCGGTGGATGGGCCCTGCCGTGACGGCATAGCTCGAGTGGCGCGTGGCCCCGGTGTAATAGGGCATGACGCCGCTGTTGCCTATCAGGCCCTCCTCGTTGCATTCGGCGTTGGTGGGGCCTGTGTGCCGAAAGTCGGTCTGCGCATGCACAAACGCGCCGTGGCGTCGCATTGCCACGGCCATGATGCCCCACGAGGGGCCGTTGTCGTGGAATGACGCCGTGAGCAGGGCGCTTGCCGACAGGGGCAGCCTGGGCTTGCGGCGGCCAATGGTCACGGTGTCTACTATGGTCTGGGTGAGTATTATGGTGTCTGTCCGCAGCGTGTCGTCTTGGCGCGGAAGGTCGAGCGTCAGCTCGTAGGTGACGTGGCTTTCGAGAGGTTGGGGAAACCTGTAGTCGCGCAGCACGCCCCATCGCGGGTGCTTTATGGTGAGCATTTTCGACCCGCGCGGCATGTAGAGCCATATCTCGCCCACCTCGTCGCGGCGCACCACTATGCCCAGCGGCGACGAGAAGGCAAACTCCTCGGGTGCAGCCACCTTGATGAGGGCGCATGGCTCGTCGTTGAGATCGCGCACGGGGTCGATGAAAGCGCTCACGTCGTTGGGCAGCTGTCGGAACTGTTTGACCGCGAAGTCTTGTGCTTCGGCCACAGACAGCCGTGCCGCCTGTGCCGCGATGAATAGCAGCGCCAAGGCTGCAATGCGCATCTTGAGGGTTCTGTTTGCCATTAGTTGAGGTTGAAGTCGGTTATGTCCATTACGTCGTCGGGGGCTTCAACCGATGCCGCCGGCTGCCATGTGCGCACGTGGATGAGCGGCATCGACGGGTTTCTGAAGTCCCAAAGCAAGAAGAGGTAGCCGTCGTCGGAATAGCGGTCGCTGCGGTAGCCCTGCCTGAGGCTCACGCCGTATATTCCGTCGACGGTGGGGTGGCGCATTATTCTGAAGGCCGAAAAGCTCACGTCGATGGTCCGCGAGGCATCGAAAGCTCGCTTCAGCCTGCTGATATATTCTTTTTTTGTGCGTATGAAGTATTCGGTGCGTTGACGCGGCAGGGCGGCCTTGGTGTCGTTGGGCCCCGTCCTGACCACGTTGCCCACGATGATGAGCGCCCGGTCGCTGAACACTTGTTTGATGAAGTCGATGTCTTTGGTGGTGTATGCCGTGCGCAGGTGCTCGCAGTATCTCAATATCATGCTCCTGCGGCCTGCGTCTTCTTCGGTGAGCTTGCCCGACAGCACCTTGGCGGCCTCGGCGTAAAACGGGTTGCTGCGGGCCATGCGCCTGAGGTCGGAGGCCTGGTCGCTTTGTTCCTGGCTGCTGTTGGTGGGGCCGTCGCCGGCTGTTGCCTGTTGGCCTTGAGCCGTCTCCGTTGGCTCGGCAGCCCTGCCCGCGCGTTCGTCGGGCATCGGCTCGGCCTTGCCGCCGGCTTCAAAACACACCTGTCCCAGCCTGTCTATGTAGCCCTCGCGCCCGGTGGCGTTCTCGCGGAAGCGCAGCCGGCCGCCCCTGAACCTCACGTCGAGCGTGCAGTCGCGCAGCGGTATGTTGAACAGGTGGTTGCCGGCGGCGTCGCATACGGCGAAATGGCTGTTGCCGCTGCCGTCGGCCATGACCACCAGCTGGCGCCCTTCATGCACGCCGTAGCCCGCCATGCCGTGGCCGCCAGACAGAACGGGGGCGGGTGTCAGCCTTAAAGCCAACGCCACGCCCCCGAGTATGAGAGTCAATGTAGATAATATGATCAGTCCTTTCGTCATCGTTGTCAGCAGTCTTTTGTGCGACCATGGCAGGCCGCGGGCAAGCGGCCTGCCATCACTCATGTCATTTACTCAGATTCGTAATCTGTCATTATTCATCGGTTAATAGTCATTGCCAATCTTGTATCTCGCCTCCAACCTCTATCTTCACCTTGTCCGGGTTGTCGGATATGACCAGGTTGACAAGGTGCTCGGTGCCGGGCTTGAACTGGAACTTGCTCTCGAAGATGTAAGACACGCCTTTCATTATCACCTCTATGAGCGGAGTGCGGTTGTCGATGCGCTGTGGCACGATGATGGCCGAATAGGTGTAGGCACCCTGTTGCTTGGCGGTGATGGTGGCGCGCTTGCCGTATACATCGCGGGTGGCCACCCCCACGCCCAGGTCGACGGTGGCCGTTGGCACGGTGTTGTGCACGTATACCTTGGCATCGGTGGGCATCTCGCCCTCAAAGTCCTCGCCTTTTATGAGCCTGATGGTTATCTTGCTCATGATGTGGCGGAACGTGAGCCTTATCGGCGATGCCGATGCGCTCACGCCAGAAGTGCGTGCATAGAGCAGGTCGCTGGCCTCGTAGCCGTCCATCCCGTCGGTTGCCATGGCGCCCTGGTTGCGGCTCACGCTGAAGGGCATGTTGTCGATGGAGCTCACCGGCGTGGTGTACGGATAGTAGGCGTAGGCGTTGTAGGTGCCGTCATCCCAGTAGAGAGAGCGCCGTGGCGTCCATGTGCCGGCGGCGAGCGTCAGCGGTTCGTTGTTCACGAGGTTGCCGCCTATCTCCAGCGGGGCGTCGGCAGCAGCCACAAACAGCCCTATGGTGTCGCCCGTCTCAAACCCCGCGTCGGTGGCCCGCGTCCTGTCGGCCGGATGGGCCACGCTGAACGTCATCGGGGTGTGCTTGGCGTCGGCAGGGCTGGCGGGCCCTGTTCCGGCGTTGTCGTCTTGTGAGCAAGCCATTGGCACGGCCATTGCCAGTGCCAGGCTTGCGCAGATAAATATATGTCGTTTCATCTTCCTATCGGTTTTAGTGCCCCTGCGGCAGTGCCCCCTGACGGGGCGCTGCACGTTGGGCGGGGCGGTTGGTTGTTGTCTTTATTTCGTTTCATGTCGCTTGGGGTGTCACTTCAGCGGGCTGCCTTTGTGTATCCTGGGCGGCATCTGGAAGCTGCGCACAGTGCTCGAGGGCACGTCGGCACTGCGGGTCACGTTGCCTGCGTCGCGCTTGTCGTTGGCCACAAACTCCTCAAACGAGTAAGTCTCGCCGGCATAACGCTTGATGCGCTTCACTATGCTCTCGCGGCTGATGGTGCTGTAATACGGTATGTCGTTGTTCATGCATGAGTTTTGCTCCGAGCGGAACACGCCGCGGTTGTGCTTGAAGCCGCCCTCGAAGATGTCGACAATGTCGCTGTAGCGGTCGTCGAAGATGAGGTGGCTCCATGGCACCTCGTGCATCTTGCCCGTGAGCGACAGGTTGTCGTACCAGCCGAGGCCCTTGGCCCAGTTGAACTCGCGCACGTGGCCGCAGCAGGTGCATTGGCAGAAGTCGATGAACTCGTTGTGGTAGATGTACTCGTCGCCCAGCTTGGCGAAGCCGTGGCCGCCGGCCTCATGCTGTATCACGCCGCGCGAGTCGAGCGGATAGCCGTAGGTGCTCTGCGGACAGAAGGCTATGGCCGAGCCGTCTTCCCACATTTGGCAGATGCCGCCGTAGTCGGTGCTGTTTGGCACTATGATGATGAGCGTCTGGTTGAGGTTCTCCTTTGTCACCGTGGGGGCGTTGAGCGCATACTTGAATATCTCGTCGTAGTCGGCCCTGAGGCCCACTCCGCCCGTGAAGGTGGTGTTGAAGCGGTTGTAGCGTATGGTGTTGATTGTTCCTACGCCCGTTTCCGTGGAGAGCGGGAATGCGGTGTAGACGTTGAAATAGTCGCGGTAGGTGGTGTAAGGCTCTATGCCGAAGAAGTATTCCACCTCTTGCTTGATGTTGGCAAGGTAGTCGCCGTCGGATATGTTCTTGCCGTCGTAACCGTCGCCGAGTATCACTATGTTTATGCCGCCGTTGTTTCCGCGCTTGGCTTTCTGCAGCGTGAGCCACTCGTCTTCGCCATACTGGTAGTCATACTGCGTCACGGTGCACTTGTGGGTGTAGTCTTTGCTCTTCAGACGGAACACAATCTCGCCTGTGCGGTCGGCCGAACCCTTGGCCATCGCCTTTATTGTCAGCGTCACCTCGGCCTTGTTTCCGCCGCTCGTCTGCGACAGTTCGCACCAGTCGGGCTTGCTCGCTACCTCCCATTCTCCCTCGGCATCCACCACAAGCGTCTGCTTGTGCTCTGTGTTAAGGGCACAGGCCACCGACGGGCGGCACACCAGTTCGTGGTGGGCGGCAATGCGCTTGAAGTCTTTCCAGCCCACGGCTGCCTGGTATTGGGCAATGGACGATTCAGGCACTTCGAGCGTGAAGTTGTCCTTGGCCACGCCGTTGAATGCGCCTTCCTGTACATTTGCGGGCACAGAGCCTTTGCAGACGATGCTGCCTATGCCATAACAGCCCTCAAAGGCTCCGCCATCATTGTTTACCGTTGGCTCATAACAGATGTTCTCAATGCTCTCGGGGAAAACCAAACCCTCAATGCTTCGGCAGTTGGCAAATGCCCCGGCGCCAATGGTTTGCAGCCCTTCGGGGAATTCAAGCACGCCCATAAGCCGCCAGTTGTATGCAAAGGCATAGTCGCCAATCGACGCAATGTCTTTCGGAAGTTTGAGTACTCCCGAGAAGTCGCTGCCACAAAAAGCCCTTGCTCCGAGTGAAGTAAGGCTCTTCGGTAAACTCAATTCTCCTTTGAAAGGAACATTCTCAAATGCACTTCCCAATATACCCGTTATACCTTCGTGGAGTTGCAGTGTGCCGTTGAAGCCTGTATTGCTGAAAGCTGCAACAGGAATGGTGGTGACACCTTGTGGAATCTTGAGGTCGCCTGTAAGGTTTTTGCACTCGCTAAATGCATTAGATCCTATGTGTACAAGGGCGTCGGGAAGATTCAGGCTGCCGTATAATCCATTGTTATTGTAGAACGCTTGGTTTGCGATATATTTCAGTTTGCCCGGCAATATGATTTCGCAAGTAAACCTGCAATCGCGGAATGCTGCAAAGCCAATGTATTCTAGTGTGGTCGGCAACGACAGTGAGCCAGTCAGCGAGTGGCATTCATAGAACGCATTATTGCCAATGCGTGTTACGCCTTCGGGAATGACTACAGACCCTGTGAGGCTTTCACAATTATTAAATGCAGCTTGACCGATGCCCGTAAGGTTGTCTGGCAGGACGATGCGGAGCAGGGATGTTTTTCCACTAAGGGCCTTACGTGGGATTACTCCTTCCGTTATATTGTCGTCATTTAGCTTGTCTCCTTTCTCCCAGGGCTGCTCTCCGAACGCTCCACTCACGCGAACCTCCTTCAAGTTCAGCGACTGCAGGTTGTCCATTGAGTCGCGCATGAAATGGAAGTCTTGCGTGTTGATGCGGCCGGTCAGCTTCAAGTTCCTCACCTGGGTGTAGTCTTTGTTGGCAGCAACGATTGAGTCTTTGAGATGGCCGGCCGTGGAGTTGATGACGATATACTCGCGGGCGTTGGCATCATGGCTCACTAAGTCGTTCTCCCATGGCGTGATGCTCTCGCTGATAAGGGTGAGGGCATACTGCCCCGACGCGGCTTTCTTGTCGACACGGATGGCAAAGTTGTTCATCTTGCCGGCCACATAGGTGAACGCTTCGTCTTTCTTGAACTTGTAGGGCACGCCCCCTATGGTGATGCTGAATAGCGTCTGGCCGCCTTGCACGGTCTGTGGCACCACGATGGCGCGCCATTCGTCGCCCCTGCGGCTGGGCATGGTGGCGGTCTGCTCCACCTTGCCTGTGGGTGTGACCTCGCCTGTCGAGAGGTTGATTGCTGCCTCGCGGATGAGGTTGGTGGCCAAGACTATCTTCTCGGTCTGCCCCCATTCGCCTTCGGCAAAGCCGCTGCCCTCAACGAGGGTGACGCGGGCGTTGGCCATGCGGTGCTGCATGGGCAGGCGGATTACGCTGTTTGTCGGTGCCACATCGGCTGCCTTGCCCCAAAGGAAGTCGCTGGCCTCATAGCCTCCCATGCCATTCTCGTCGGTCGTGGTGCTCTGGTCGCGCTGCACAGTGAACGGATAGGCATCGATGCTTTCGGGAGAACCGAACGGATAATAGCCGTAGACATCAATGTGGGTGTGCTTGTCTTTCCAGTAAAGGTCGTAGGCCGACGACCACTTATAGGCGGCCTCGTCGAACGTGTGGCGCACGTTGTCGCCTCGGTTGCCGCTCACCTGCAGCGTGCCGGGGGTGTTTCCGTCGTAGTCAACGATATATACGCCCATCACGTCGCCGTCGCAGAAGCCGTTGTCGTTTACCCGGGTGACGGCCAGTTGGTCTATCTCGCCCGAGAGGTTTATGCGTCCTGCCGCCTCGTCGGCAGCTGTTCCGGTGAACAAGTCGTCGGAGCATGACGTAAGCAACAGTGCGAGCAAGAAGCCTGTCCCAATCAGTCCTTGGCGCAACAGGCATGCTGTCAGGCCGGCACCGGTGCCCTTCCGTGGCGGAAGGGCGGTGGCTGAATGCCTTATGTCGTATGTTTTGTTAGTACTGTTCATGATGAAGTTCATTTAGTTGTTACCATAAATGATATTTCGAATGGCAGGGCCGGCAAAGCAATGCCTGCCTGCGTATGCCTTGTTGCCGCGCCTGCGGTGTGCGCCGGTGGCGGCTTCGGGCCTATTCTGCAGTGCCTCCGTTGTCAGTGCCGTCGTCTTCCCATTGGCCGATGCTTACGTTGATGCCGTTGCTGGTCTTGCTCAGGGTGACGGTGAACCGGTGCAGTTTGCCGCTGATGAACGTGAAAGCCTTTGGCAGGTTGAACTCCCTTCCGTCTACGGTCACCGATATTAGGTTGCCGTCGGGCACGCTTTGCGGAACGATGAGCGCCTTGTAAGTGAATTGGGCGGTCTTGAGCGGTGTGATGTTCGACGTGGCCCCGCTTGCGCTCACGGTGGCCTTGGCTATGTTGACGGTGGCGTTGGTCTTCACATTGTTTATCCTTACGCTTACGTTTGCTGCCGCCAGCGACTCGGCGGTGAACCCGTTGCCCGGCACAATCTTCACTATCATCTGGCTAAGCAGGTGCTTTGCCAATATGGTGATGGCTTTGTCTGTCGGGGCAATGTCCTTTGATGAGCCGGCAAGCAGGTCGCTTGCCTTGTATGCGCCCTCTGTGCTTTGGTCTGAATTCACCTTGAACGGCATGTTCTCTACGTTAGGCAGGCTTGGTGTGTAGGGATAGTAAAGGTAGAAATCGGCGTGGGTCTTGTCGTCAAGCCAGTAGATGGGGGTTGCCGGAGTCCACGTCCCGTTGTAAGTGAACGGCATGTTGTCGACATGGTTGCCGGTAGGTTTCAGTTGCGCGGCAGAACCGTCAGACGTCCGGTTTACCACGAAGAGGCCTATCTTGTCTCCTGATTCAAAGCTGTAGTCGGTCACACGGGTGCCGTTGGGCTCCATGAGTTCGGTGCTGATGTTTATCGGTAGCTTCGTGTGAGTGGTCGGAGGGGTGGGCTCCTGGCCATCTGGCACATTGTCGTCGCCTCCTGATGAGCATGCACATGCAATGGAAGAAGCTAACAATAGCTTAATAATATCTTTCGTTTTCATAATTATACCATGCTTTAAATTTGTTATTGATAGAATACATTCGCTTCAGACAAGGTATTTGTTTGGAGTATTATGGCCATTGATCCGCTAACTATTGCTTGTCAAGTGCAAAGATAATGTAAATTGCAATGATTGTCAAGTCCATAATGGTTCATAATGAAAACTTTTTAAGATAATGACGCTTGTGACGAGAAATGGCTGATGGCTGGGATTATAAAAAAGCCGAAATGACCATTGTCGTTGGTTTTTGCCAATGCGTTGCTGGTCATGTTCGGCTTTGTCATGCTGTTTTAGGTATGAAAATGTTTACTGTTTGGCCTGTTGCCCCATCCATTCCATGGCCTCGTCGTTGGTTTCGGGAAACCTCCAGTGGCCGCTTGTCGGTGTGACGGCAAGTTTTTTTGGCGCCTTTATTTCGTTGAAAGTGCCGTATGTCGATGTTGGTGAGCATGTGTCATCGTTGTATCCGAAGGAGAAGAAAACCGGGCATTTTAGTTTCCGCGCGAAGTTTACCACATCATAATACTGTAGTGTTTTTTCGGCCCCCTCGGCTTCTTGCCCTTTCTGGAAATACTTGGGCCAGCCTCCGGCCCGCCCGTGGCAGAATCCTGTCAGGTCGCACAGGGCGGGGTAGAACGGGGCGCAGAAAGTCACCTTTGGGTTGAGCGCTGCCGTTACGATGGTGAGGGCACCTCCCTGGCTGCCCCCGGTGACGCCTACGTTCTTGCCGTCCCACTCGGGCAGCGAGCAAAGAAAGTCTATGCAACGCGAGCATCCGGCGTACACACTGCGGTAATAGAACGACTCTTTGTCGGCAATGCCGTTGCGTTCATACTTGTCGGCCACCTTGCGTGCGGAGGCATACAGGTCGTCGCTCAGTTCGGGGTTGCACCCGCTGTGGATGCAGATGTTTAGGTAGATGTAGCCCTGTTCGCTATAGTAAGTGGTCGGTTCTATCTTCTTGGCGCCTGCGCCCGGCGGGCAGAACAATACCGGGTGCTTCTTGCCGTCTTTGGGTTTGGTAAGGTATCCGTACATGTTGCGGCCGTCGGGCCCTACGGTCAGTTTTACCAAAGCCACCTCTACGCGGTCGGTCGAGCGCCCGGGCAGCGGCGTTATCACCGGTTGCAGGTCGGCAGACTCTGCATTTTCAAGCGTCTTCTGCCAGAAAGTGTCGAAGTCTTTGGGCATTACAGTGAACGGCTCTATGCTCTCGGGGCTGAATGCCACCTTGACCAAGTCTTTGTATTCACTGCCGTAAACCGAGAACCTGAGGCTGCAGGCCATGAAACCCGGTTGGCGGCGTGTGCCGACGGGTATTACGGCCTTGCCCTTGCTGAACGTCACCGAGTCTTCGGCAGAGGGCAGAAACATCTCGTCGCCGCATCGGTAGTATACCGTTACGCCCTCGAGCGCATTGCCGCCTTTGTAGGCTTCGATGGTGAGCGAGGCGTGCTCGCCGGTCTTGTAGTTTCGGTCGGGATGGCTGGCCGTTACCAAGTATTCCACGTATTGGCGCCTGGGCTTTGAGAACTGGGCAGAGGCAGCAAGCGAAAAGATGAAGAAAAAGACGAGCATAAGGCCCATCCCCAACCTTCTACGGTGTAGGGTTGGCTGTTTGCGATAGTTGTTTATGGTAGTCATAGTCTTAATTTTTTCTGGTCTGTCAGTAAGTTTTTGGTAGCCATGCTACTACTTGTCACATATTGCCGCATAGAGTTCCCTCCCTGCTGTTGTGGTTTGGTGAGTGGCGTTCAGTTGGCCTTGTCGTCTTGCGATATGATGCCTTCGCTTTCAACCAGCTCTCCGTATGTGCGGTCCATTTCGCGGGTAAGTACGTGGAAGTTGTGTTCAGAGCGGCACGCCTTTACGAATATTGCGTCGAGGCCGTCTGTCTCGTCGATTCCTGTGAGCGACATCTGCCTGTCGTGCAGCAGCACCGTCATTGCCTCGAGCAACAGCCTGAACACCGTGGCCTGGTGTAGCGATGCCTTGCCCGTGCCGGCTTGGCGTATGCCCCTGGCATAGGCGAGCATCACCGTGCGCACCGTCAGCGAGATGGCCGTGTCGGTGTCTACGCTGCCGGCGCCCTCGCCGCGTGTGTACAGTCGCAGGTGGTCGGCAATGGCCGGCACCCGTCCGCCCAGCAGGGCCATGAAGTTGCGCTTGTATTCGGCCACCATGGCAGCGTAGACGGCGTTTGAGCGGCAGGCCAACTTCACCAGGTCGGTCATTGTGGCGTGGCGCATGTCGGCCTTGCGGAGCTCGCCCTCAATCTCGTCCATGGTGTAGTTGATGCAAGAGAGGGGGTAAAACAGGGTGTCGTTGAACACCTCGCCCACAGCCTCATAGTGGTTGAGCATGGCTTTTTTCACCGATAGCGGGCGGAACCTGTCGGCTTCTGTCTTTATGTGGCAGTCGACGATGCCCGACGAGAACGCTTCGAAGAAGCTGCGCACCAAGGCTGCCACCACTTTGTATTTGTCTATTTTGTCCATATTCGGTTACAAAAATAGCAAAAAATATGTAAACAAAGCCGACCGGAAGCCGTTTTATTTTGATGTTTGCGGCATCGTGGTTAATTTTGCAACATATTAGTACATTAAATTATGGAAGACAGAAGCCGTGAGCGTTTCGAGGCGCTTTGGCGCGAGCAAGGCTACCGCCTGTTGCGCGAGGATGAGGAATACAGGCAGCTGTCCGATAGTTACAAGATGACTACCGGTGCCGATTTCCTGCTGTTTGGCATTCCGCTGCTGGTCGGTGTGGTGTTCATGGACATGGTGCCGATAGAGCACGAGCTGCTGCGATGGCTGGCTTGCGCGGCCGTGGTGGTGGTGGTGTTTGTGTTGTGCGTATGGATAAAGTCGGTCACAGCGGGCGCCAAGTCGTCTGCCGAGGTAGAGAAGCGCATCAAGGACAGGTGTTACGAGCGCTTCCGCGAGACGGGCAGGCTGTGAGCCACGGCGTAAAGCATTACCAGAGAGTATGGATGTAAGTAAGATAGAAGAGATATTGCAGGACCACGGCATAAAGCCCACGTCAAACCGCATTGTTGTGCTCCGCGAGCTGACAAGCGCCGAGAGGCCAATGTCGTTGACAGAGCTGGAGTACAAGATACTGTCTATCGACAAGTCAGGGATATTCAGGGCGCTGTCTGTTTTCAAGGAGCACCATCTTGTGCACGTGCTCGAGGATGGCGGCGACGGCGTGCGCTACGAGTTCTGCCGGAGCCACAGCGACGATGCCGACGACGATTTGCACGCCCACTTCTATTGCGAACGGTGCAGGCAGACGTTTTGCCTGGAAGACATTGCCGTGCCACAGGTGGAGCTGCCGGGTGGATATGAGGCTGTTTCGGTCAACTACATGATCAAGGGCATCTGCCCCGAGTGTGCCCGCAAGCACCGCTGACAGGCCGCTGCCAGGCTTCCGTGCCGGCATGGCGGGCCGCAGGCGAAACGGTTGCGCGCCGCACGGGCAGTGCCGTGCGGCGCGCATCGTCAGGCAAGGCTGGTCATTTGCCCGGCGTGCCATACTTGTTGACGGCGCGTATGCGCAGGTTGGCAGCTCCGTCTGTCTTGCCGGTTTGCAGCTTAGTGTCGGCAGTGATGCCTATCACCCTGTCGCCCGACATCACCAGATAGCCTATGGCCCCGTCTACAGGCTGCCACGTTATGGTGCCCCCGTCGGCTTTAGCTCCCTCCGGTTCGGGCAGCCGCTCCATCATGGCCTTTGGGTTCCAATTGTCTTTTCCGGGTATTATGTTGTCGTAGGTCATGCGATCGGCCTCGGCTTTTGTCACAGTTGTAGGACAACTGCCCGTAGGCGGGTTGTCGCCACGCCCCTTGTATGTGCTCTTGCGCCGGCTCAGGTCGACGGGGTTGCCCTGCGCGTCGCGGCTGTCGTATTCGGCAAACAGGGCCGGTATGGCCCCCATGTCTGTCCATCCTTCGGGGGCTATGGGTATGTTCATGGTGGTGTGTATGAACACAGCCTTGGGCGAGTTGTGCCACGGCCGCCCCAGCTTGGTCTTGGCGTCGCGGCGTGCCTCGGCGTTGCCGTCCACGGTGCAGTTTCGGAATACATATCCCCACGGTGCCTTGTCGTGGCTCGGCGCCACTATAACCGAGCCACGCCTGACGTTGTATAGGATGCAATTTTCGAGCAGCACGTTGCCTCCTCCATAGAAATAGTCTACGGCGCCCTCAATGTAGCAGTCCTTCACATAGTGGCGGTAGGCGTCCTCTTGTGTTGTCATCCATGTGTCTTGGAATGAGCGGAAGGCGCAGTCGAAGAAAGCGGCGCGGTCGCCGCGCGACTTCATGGCCAGTGCCTGCGGCCCCTTCTGGGCTTCTACGCCGTAGTCGTTGACGTAGGATATGCCTGTGGTGTAGAAGTCGGAAGCCTCTACTGTCACCACGCTGCCTTCGGCCTTGTATACGCTTGCCTGCGGGTTGTGCACCGAACAGGCCCAGTAGGCTGTTTCGCCGGCCGTCTTGCCGTCTTCCGGGCGCCCGCCCACGTTGAGGCTCCGGTGTATTGTGGTGAGCTCTTTTCCCTGGCCTATCAGGTGGATGAACGGCTTGTTCGCAGGTATTTTCACCGAGCCTTCATACGACCCGGCTTTCACGAATATGAGCCATGGCGACGTGCGTCCGGCAGGGGCGTCGTCGATGGCCTGCTGTATGGTGGCATACTGGCCCGTTCCGTCGGTTGCCACAACGGCGTTGAACACCCCGTTGGCGTTGGCTGCGGCCAGCGTGGCGGTGTTGATCAGGGCTGCCACGGCTGCCATGGCTGCCATTCGTGTTGATGGTGTTGTCTTCATTGATATATAATTTTAGTTAATGGTAATTTGTCTGTGGTTATGGCTGTCCATGGCTTTCGGGGCGCCATCGGCCGGTTGGCGTGTGGGCTGCCGGTTGGTTTGCGATTGCAAAGTTACCAAATATTGCCGGAATAACTGCGTACTCGGTGGGCTTATTTGCCAAAGCCAGGCTGGCTGTGGCGTTTTTTTGCTCATGGCTTTGGGCCGCTTGCCGTCATGCCGGCCCGGCGCGGCGCTCACGCTGCCGCCGCGAGGGGGCTTGCACCACTGTCAGCCTTTTGCCCGGCGAATGCCATTTTTTATATTTGTCAAATGCTTTTCAAACACCCTGATCGACTATCATTCCTCATGCCGGCCGCCTTGTTTCGGCTTGGCCCTGTTGGCCTTTGCCAATGGCCCAGGTCAATCTGTCTGCCAATGGCGCCGATTTGTTTTGCCACCTGGCGGCAGGTTGGACTTCGGCGGGTGTTCGCCTGCACCACGCCCTGCATGGTCAGGCTTGCCGTTGATGTGGCTTCTGTTGATGAAAATGTATGGTTTTTGTCAATGCCGTCATTGGCCTTGGCTCTCGGCCCGGGCAGCGGTGGTTTGGGTTATGTGCCGTTTTGCAGTCTGAAATGTTAGGTACTCCACCGTCAACGTGTGCCAGCTGAGTTCCAAGTTCTGCCATTTTATTGACTTCACAAGAACAAGAAGAAGAATACCAGTGCCGAGAATGTACAGCTGCAGGTAGACAA
>OGYL01000543.1_pt1 | contig 30022 bp, 24 predicted proteins | sample 1576541 | NCBI WGS metagenome assembly OGYL01 (sample SAMEA3541551, study PRJEB24748) | human gut metagenome | biome: human gut; feature: human-associated habitat; material: faeces | place: China | collected 2012 | reverse complement strand
CAAGAATTTATTGGAAGACGACAATCAGGTTGTCCGGATCTTGACGTTTAAGTGAAGAAAAACAACTTTTTCCGCAACTTATCAGGATTATTATTTTTCTTTTCGGATGTGAATGCCTACTTTTGTATCCGAAAAATCACAAATCAATATGAAAACTTGGAAATTTTCTTTCTTCCTTTTTTGGATGGCTATCGGATTCGCAGCTTGCCAGGATTCATCAAAACATATATATCCGAGATACGATCAATTCCCGGAGACATACAACAAATCTTGTGTGCAGGAAATCGGGAACGACTCCGTGTTTTTCCGTTATCCCTACCGGATCGATATAAAAGATAGTTTGGTGATCCTGCTGGATCTGCATAACGATAGCCATTTCTTATATGCGTTTACGTTTCCTGACTGGCAACCGATTACGCCTTTCGGCAAGCGCGGTGAAGGACCGGACGAGATACTTTCGGCTGAAAGGATACGGATCTGTTCGCCGGATTCCATTTGGGTGCTCGATTCCAACCGGGCACAAATTACCCGCTGGAAAGTGTCTGTTGCCGATAAAAAAGCGGAACGGATGGAAGAGATTCCTTTAGACAAACGATTGCTGCGAACCCTCGATTTTTGCAAAACAGATTCCGGCTTCTTGGTGACAGATTATACCGGGAGTTACCGCTATCATGTACTGGATGCCCAAGGTAGAATCCAAAAGAGCATAGGAAGCATCCCGACCGAAGACGAAAGCCTGCGGGAAAGTTTGCCGGCATTGGCACAGGCTTGGCGTACGTTTATGAGTTACAACCCGAAAAACCAAGTATTGGCTTTAGTGACGCAATTGGGCGAGACGGTTGAGATTTTCAACCTGAAGACTGGTTTCCACACCGTGCTTTTTGGTCCGAACGGCGAACCGGTCTTTTCCCGGCAAGGCGGCGAAGCTTTCCCGAAAGGTATCAAAGGATTCAATGAGGTTTTGGTAGCCGACAGCTGCATTTACGCTGTTTTCGACGGGGTTTCGTTTAAAGAGCGGATACGGAATATGCAGGAAGGAAAAGAATTACCAGATGGTGGGTATTTCGTTTATGTGTTCGATCTGGAAGGGAAACCACTCCGGAAGCTGGCGTTGGATCATTCGGTGTTCGGATTGGCAGTGCAAGGCGATCGCTTCTTTACGACTAGCCGGGATAATGATCATCCGGTTGTGCTTTATTAAGGAGTATAAAATAACTCATATCCATTTCTAATTGACCTTATTTCTATACCTACAGGTGTTAATGATTTACGCAAGCGATTTACAGCTTGCCCTATACGTTGCTTATCTACACGAGCCACGCAACTTTCATCTTCATACGGTTCATTATAAATTGATCGGCAAATATCAATGTATCTAAGGAGATACTTTTCTGATTTCAGAAAGGCTGTCAAATATTTTGTATCCAAGGGAGTTAAATGTATTATTTTGCCTTCTTCGTTTTTTAATATACCATCTGCATGATGAAATATCCAACCGGTATTATATAAAGGTATATCGGATTCATCTAAAATAAGGTTTTGTTTCGGAAGATCTTCCATCTGGTTCGTTTCGTTTTCCTGTTTTTCTATTTTTCGAGTCCACCATATACAAATCAAACAGATAAGGGAACAACATAAAAAAGACAAATAACAGGAAGGTTTTCGCAAAAAATCAGATAAAAAAGTATTGACATAATAGGGAGATAAAACGATTCTTTTCTCTTCATCGTCATTTATGGAAAATGAAACAGAAGTCAATGCGACTGCTTTCTCAAATTGCTTCACAGAACCTGTAAAGGTAGAAGTCTTTCCAACCGTACATAATATCTGGAAATCAGCCTTAATACCGTTTTTATTCAATAATGAGGAGTAAATACTATCCAATTTCTCCCTTGTAGGATCACGATTGATTAAAAAATGCTGGTCAATCCATTCTTCTTTTTCATGTTTAGGAATATTATTATCTGCAGGGAAATTATGAACTTGCTCATTTATCAACCTTTTAATATAAATAGACTTTTCTATTTGTATAGCCTTATCAAAAAGGTCACTCATGATTTCCCTGTTTTTCTTCTTTTGACAGAAAAATACAATCACAATACATACAACCCACAAAAAGACAACCACAAAAGCACCTCTTTTATATGTTCTTACTAGTTTATTTCTTTCCATCATCTCTTTCTACTGTTGACAAACTGTTGACGAAACATAATTTATTTCTTATAAAACACAAATATATAGGTTATTACAACTTTGACAAAGAACATAGTCAAAATATAAACAAAGATATTTGGATATTAATCTTCCTTAACCATAAATTTGTGCAAATCAAAATAGAATCATAAAGTTAAATGCATTATGAAAAAGAAAGTACTAATTTATCTAGGAGCAATCCTAATTTGTTCAGGTAGTTTGTTTGGATATAACCTTTCATCAAGAGGGGTAAAATTGACCGACATTTCATTAGAAAATGTAGAAGCTTTAGCACAAACAGAGGAGAATTATGTTCGCTGTTACAATTATGGGGACATAGACTGTCTGGGTGAAAAAGTTGAGTTCAGATACGATTTTTCTAGTCTGGATTGGTTAAAAGACGAATAACACCTAGAGAAAAAAAGGAGTTGCAAACCTATCTACGATTGGCGATCCCGATAAAGTAGCAACTCCCCATATTTGCTCCCCGATTCATTCACTGATAAAGAAAGGAGGCAAAGCGCATACAAAAGTACACATTAATTTCGGAATGGCATACAGAATCTTCTGCCATGTGCAACCACACTTGATAAAGGGTGGGTTTGTAGAAAGAAAGGTTCAGTTCTAAATTGACAACTTTAAAATAATATAACAATGAAGAAATTTTTATATGCAGTAGCTGTTATCGCTACAGTCGCTATCGCTGGTTGGAACTACCAGCAGAATAAAGAAGTGGAATTATCTGATTTGGCCATGGCTAATGTGGAAGCGTTAGCTAGAAACGAAGGCAGTAGTGACTGTCAGAATTTCTGTCCAAACTCTGGATACATGTGTATTATTAATTATACTAATGGAACTTCAACCTCTTGTCCTGGGCGATGGAAATAAAAAAGCTCTTACACATAAACTCATCTGTAAACAATAGAGAAGTTATCTCAAAATAAAATTTGAAAATAAGTAGGGCCGTCACATTTTTCTATTTTGTGACGGCCTCTCTTAATAAACAATTATATAAAACAATACAATCATGAAAAAGTCTATTCAACTAATTATTATGTTCATTCTACTCCTAAATACCATTTCCTGTTCAAATAAAGAGGATAAAATATATCCTAATTCACAATTATTTTCCAGGAATGACTGCGATACTCAAAATTTAACAGGTAGCAGAATTGAATTTAAGGATCTAATTTTAAAGCCTACCTCATTGATAGTGTATGATTCCATTCTAATTACGAACAATCAAGGGACGGAACGTTTTTTTCATATTTTTAATCTAAACACATTAAATAAAATCGGAGAACGTATTGTTATGGGACAAGGACCAGATGATATGCTCATGCCTTCGTTCGTTCATCAAAATGATTCTATCAAAATATTTGATATGATGACTTCTTCGTTGTTTTCGTATGCGACGGCTGATTTTATAAATCAAGAGAACCCGAAACCTCGGTATAAAATAGCATTCGAAGAAAAACCGTTTTGGAGCGAAATAGCTATGATGGGAAATCAATACATAGGAGTTTCTTATAAACCTGATAGCCCTTGCTATCTATTTGATGAAAAGGGGAAAAAGATCGGAGCATTCGGACAGTATCCAACATCCAGTTCAATATACTCTGATTTAGAGATAATCGATACATATAGAGCTATTCTCACCTCAAATCTAAAAGATCGGATTGCTGTATGCCATTTCTTTACTGATTTAATTGATATTTATGATGAGAAAGGTAACTTAATAAAAGAATTACACGGGCCAGATCATTTTTCTAGCCAATTTAAAGAATTTAAGAATGAAAACATTGTGGGCAGTAAACCCGTTCAAGAAACCTATCGAGATGCTTTTTACAGTCCCTATGGAACAAAAGATTATTTATATGTTTTATACAACGGAAAATTTCTAAACGATCCTCTTTATAAATTATCAGCAAACGAAATTTTTGTATTCGACTGGGACGGTTCATTAAAAAAACACTTTGTTCTTGACAAAGGAATTTCAAGAATGGTTGTTGATGAGAATAACAGAAAGATTTATGGTATTAGTGATGATCCAGAATATCAAATTATTGTATTTCCATATTAATAAATACAAATCAATATGTATCGTTCTTTATCTCAAATAATATTTGTCATATTTCTCCTCGCCTCCTGCCAGGACAATAAGAAAGAACAACTTCTCTACTTGGTCAAGGAGTGGCAAGGAAAAGAAATCCGTTTCCCGGAGAAACCGGTGTTTGCCCGGTTTGTGACGGACACAACCGATTACCGCATCCCGGCTGCGGCAGACTATAAGGTCGTGGTCTATGTTGATTCCATCGGGTGCGTCAGTTGCAAACTGCAATTAGGGAAATGGAAAGAGTTTATCGCCCAAGTGGATTCCGCCACGGATGGGAACGTCCCCTTCCTGTTCTTTTTCCAATCGAAAGACAACAACGAATTACGCTATATCCTGAAACGGGATAACTTCACCCTGCCCGTCTGTGTCGATACCGACAATCATTTTTATAACTTAAACCACTTTCCCGACGAGATGACTTTCCAGACCTTCCTCGTTGACCGGGACAACCACGTGAAAGTAATCGGTAACCCGATACACAACCTGTCTGTCCGAGATCTTTACCTCAAGGAACTGACAGGAGCCGCCGCCTCTTGCCTACCCGCCACACACCTACAAATCGATACCTTGGAATACGATTTAGGCACAGTGCCTGCCAACGGCACGAAAGAGCAAACCGTCCGCCTGCGCAACACCGGTACGGAGACATTCCGACTGAAAGGTATCACCACCTCGTGCGACTGCACCACCGCCCGATACGACTGGCAAGAAATACAACCGGGCGAAACGAAGGAAATCACCGTCAGTTATCAAGCCGAACAGCCCGGCGATTTCCTCCGCACCGTCACTATTTACGGGAATATTCCCGAAAAAGACATTACCCTCACCTTCGTGGGAAGAGTAGGGTGAATACCTAATAAAAACAGAAAACCGGCAGGAACACAATCGTGTGCCTGCTATAGTATAAACCTTTTAAATCAGAAAATTATGGCTGACGAAAACAAAACGCAGACCTATGTTTGGCCCGTGGAACTGCGGGAAAACCCGATGACGGAACGGACGGACGATTACACCGCTTCCGTCAAGACGTTTAACGACACAAAAACCATGGAGGATGTCGCCCGCGACATTACGCGCGAACGCACCGAGTATCGTTTGGATACCATCCTCAACATCGAAAAACTCGTGGCAGAGAAGATACGCCACTTCCTTTATTCCGGTTATCCGGTCATGACCGAGAACGCGCGCTTCTCGCCCACCATCACCGGCTCGTTCGATTCGCATGGCGAGGTGCTGGACGACAAAAGCATGAAGTGTGGGGTGAATGTAACCGTCAACCAGATTGTAAAAGATGGATTGGCTGGCGTGAAGCTTTACATCGACAGCGTGCAGGAACTGGGCGGCGCGAAGATCGACCGCGTGAAAGACCTTACCACCGGCAAGACCGACGGCACCGTTACGCCGGGCGGCATGGTGGAAGTTACCGGCTCGAAGATCAAATGTATCAATGCCGACGGCAGCGGCATTGGCCATTTCCGCTTGTATAACGAGAGCGAATCCCCCGAAGAAGTAACCGTATTAGGAGTGAATGACCCGTCGAAAATCATCTTCATCTTCCCGACCGGCCTGTTGGCAGGCAACTACCGGCTGGAGATTGAGACGCACTTCGCCAGTGGGAACAGCATCTTGAAGAACCCACGCACCTTGGTTTGCCCGGTACTTTTGAAAATCGAATAACCACTAAGTAAGCGAAGGCGGTCTTCGCCCCATTGCGAATGAAGCCTTCGCGCCTAAGCGAAGCCAGTCTTCGGCGAGGCGCGAACGATGCCTTCGGTTATAAGCAAAGGGTGGCTTCGCCGATAACCGAAGGGCGGCTTCGCTAAAAACCGGGGATTTTTAAGGCATGAATGAACAAAACGGTAAAAATATCCTAGAGAGATGTGATTACCTTATTATTAACTATTTAATTTATAACATTATGAAAATCAAAAAGACTTTTGGGCTTCTTGCCGCTGTAGCAGTGGTAGCAGCCGCTGGTTGGTCATACCAGCAAAGTAAACAGTATGATGGAATGTCTGAATTGGCACTGGCTAATGTGGAAGCGTTGGCTACGGGGGAACATGGGCCAGATTGGGATCACCATAAACTTGTTTACGAACCTAGGGCATGTTGTAAACAAGATCCATATTTAGACTGCTCTGGTGTATATTCTCCTTGTAATTAAAAACATAATCCTAAGAAGGTGTGTCAAAACACAAAAAATGAAACACGGAGACACAAAGACACTGATAATATTTATTGAATATGAATAAAATAAAGAACTCTGTATCTCTATGACTCTGTGTTTAAATCGATTTCGCCACAGCCTCATATTTACTTACTTATGAATACTATATTTATCTATCTGAAAAAGACAATTTGTTTGTCTATATTATTACTTGCAACCTCATGTGTAAAGCAAGATTCTGAAGCGATACCGGTTGATTTGTCAAAGGACAAACAACATTTATTATATTCTTCTTTCGTGGAAAAATTGGATTACATACACATAAACGCAGGAAAAGAATGTCTGCTATCGGGAATTAAGAAAATATACTTTGATCATGATACCATTATTATCCATGATACCAAAAGTGAAGGTATTTTTGCTTTTACCACAACCGGGAATTTCGTGAGTCACATCAATTACAAAGGGCAGGGCCCAGAAGAATTTCTTGACGACAATGCGATAGCTGTAGATACCCTGAATAATTTTATCTATGTATATGATATGATGAACTTTAAAATTAATGCATATACGTATAAAGGAGCATTTGCTTTTTCAGAGAAAATAGATTACTTCATGAGAGATTTTTCACTATCAGATAATAAATTAGTTGCCTTTCAACCATGTATCAACCAAGCTTACAAAAAAAATGGTGTCTGGTTATATGATTTCACCACCCAAAAAGAAACAACGTTATTGGAACATGATGAAGACAACCAGTTGTTTGAGTTCATGGCAACATATACGAAACAAATCAAAGATACCATCTATTACTACGACAGGAATAATGACTATATATATGTCATTAAAAATGATTCAATAAGCACTTTGGCGAAAATCGAACTGAAACAAGTCATACCAACGAATGTTAGGGTAATGGCCTCTCCAAATCCTAATGAGTTAAATCAGAAAGCCATGATGTTTGACTTTTGTCCATCTTCCAAACAAGTTATTCTGAGCTATTTCATATTTGGTGAAGAAAAAAATCCTTACCGGTATGTTTTAATAGATCCAACAACGAAAGTTTGTTCTGTATTTTCAGGTTTAATGAATGATATGGATTCATATCAGATATCTGATCCTAAGATCTTCTGTATAAATGGTAATACTTGGTGCAGAATGATTGAGCAAGAAGAAAATAGTGAGATCATCACATTACAGATTCTTCACCTTAGAAATTGAAATACATAAAAACACACCCAATAAAACAATCCTTTATAAAAACACTTTAAATTTTCACATATGAAGAAAGTAGTTTTTGCTGTTGTCGCTGTAGCAGTGGTAGCAGCCGCTGGTTGGTCATACCAGCAAAATAAACAGAGTGTAGAATTGTCTGATCTTGCCATGGAGAATGTGGAAGCGTTGGCTACGGGGGAAAGTGATTATAACCAGAAAATTTGGGAACGCTATTATCGGGAAGAAGGTGATGGTTATAATTGCACAAAAGGGGGCAGTGAAACGTGTTAACTGAATTGTAAATTAGAATCCGAGTCAGTTTTGACTTGGATTCTAATCGATAAAAAATAAAAGGAATCTTAGAATGAAAATCAAAGTTTGTTATTTGGCAAGTTTATTATTGCTATTATTGGCTTGTACAGAAAATAGACCGCTTGGAAAAGAAGACAATACGAATGTCTATTTTGGGAAACTTAGTGATGTTAAGATTTCAGATTGCATCCAGATAGCCCACTTTTTACCTCTTGAAACTACAGACGCATCGTTAGTGGGAGCAATAGATCAATTAGAAGTGGTAGGAGACAGAATCGTCCTGTCAGATTCCCATACGACCAACAGTATATTTGTTTTTTCTGCCCAAAATGGTAAGTTTCTTTCTCGGCTTTCCGGAGGAGGAAATGGTCCGGGTGAATTTTTGTCACCTCATTCTTTTTGGGTGGAATATTCAGACAGTTCACTATATGTGCTAGATAGGATGTTATCTAAATTGATCAAATATCGTTTGTCCGATTTCTCTTATATGGAAGAGATAAAGATTCCTGCCATCTCGCCATTGGCTTTTGCCGTACTGCCAGATTCTCGTCAGTTTTTGTACTACTATCCTTTACGCTCAAAAGATTTGTTTTCCGGAAACCAAGTAGTAAAAGCCGACAAACAAGGGAATGTATTGTCAACCTGCTATCAAGCACCTCCTTCCGGAAAAATTCTCCACGGCAATCCGGCTGCATTTTATAAATGTGAACATGATTTATGCCTGACACCTTATTTTTCCAATAATATTTATGAATGGAAGGAAGATTCTTTATTGGTACGTTATCATTTAGGTTGGGGTAACAGCAGGTTCCCAGAAGAAGAAGTTTTTAAAAAAGAGGATTCTTCAGAGATAATGAAAAAGATATTGTCGGAGAATTATATACGTTTTCTTTTTGTCTATGAAAATACTTCCTATTTAGCTGCGAAGTATTATATAAAAAAAGAGTTATATCTGTCGGCATGGAACAAAAAGAACAATCATCTTTTTAATACCAAAGCAGATAAGGTTATTGATGATTTAGGTATAGGTGACAGCTTTCCGTTACCGGTAGGTATTTCAGGAACAGATGAATTGGTCGGTACATTACAACCTCAGGGAATGAATCAGTCGATGATAAAGAACAAGGATTTACTGTCTATATTTTCATCTATGGATGAAGAAGATAATCCGATACTCGTATTTTATACCTTGAAATAAAACAACAATGAAACAAACAACGGTCTATATACTTCTATTGCTTTTGACAGCTTGCCAATCCAAAGACAGGCTCGACATGGCGTTGGAATACGCAGGCGACAACCGGGCGGAATTGGAAAAAGTGCTGGAACACTATCGGGGAGACGAAATGAAATACCGCGCGGCACGATTCCTGATTGAGAACATGGTCGGGCACACGGGGCACGACTCCACGGATGTACGGAAGTTTCAGCCCTTTTATGACCGGCATGTAGCCATTTCTAAAAAATACAACTGGGAACGGCCTGCTGAATGGCAACAAGAAATCGACAGCATCTGGAAGAAATCCGGACAATCGCTCTTTTTTCCTAAGTCCCGCAAAGATGTGCAAACCATGCGGGCAGACCGGTTGATACGGGAGATAGACCGTTCGTTCAAAGCCTGGCAGGAAAATGCCTATACCCGTAACGCGCCTTTCGAGGATTTCTGCCGTTACATCCTGCCCTACCGCTATGCCGAGGGTGTTTGCATCGACAACAGCCGCGACGTGTTCTACCAACGGCACGCCCATTTATTCAGCGATGCCGGCAAGGACTTCAGGCAGGTGACCGACTCGCTGCACGAACGATCGTCGGACCTGATGCACAACAACTGGGCGGCAGCTTCCATGCCCATCTACAATGCCGCCACCTTCGAATATGTGAAACGGGGATCGTGCGACGACAAGGCCTGGTACAACTGTTTACAGCTATCCGCCTTGGGCATGGCTACGGGCATCGATTTCGTACCCGAATGGGGAAACCGAGCCGGAGGGCATAGCTGGAACTGCGTGATCGTCAACGGCGAAACCCATCCGTTCGAACCTTTCTGGGATGCCGACCGCTGGAAATACAAACGGATTTACAACAACGAAGGGTTCGACCTGCTGTGGGGACGTTTCCGCTTGCCCAAAGTATATCGGCACACCTTCGAATACCATCTGGACGGACCATTCGCCGATCCCGAAGTCGACCGGCAGGATATTCCCCCCTTGTTCCGAAACCCTTTCATGCGGGATGTCTCCGAGGCTTATTTCCAGACCGGGGATGTGGAACTCTCACTCCGAAAACCCATTCCGGGAAACACGAAATACGCCTATCTGTGCGTGTTCGGGGCCAAACAATGGGTACCCGTGCAATGGGGGAAAATACAACGGGATGGAAACGTCGTTTTCAAAGGGATGGGAAAAGGCATCGTTTATTTGCCCATGCTGTACCAAAACGGAAACCTGACTCCTGCCGGACCTGCCTTCCTGCTGGACAAGCATGGCAAACAACAGGTCATGGAGGTCCACAAAGAAACTGCCCCCATAACGGTCTACACCTATACTTCCTATCTATTTACAGACGAAGTAATTGAAACCAAAAGGACATTGAACGGGGCATGCCTGCTGGGAAGTCCTGACAAGAACTTTGCCCATGCGGACACATTGGTGTGCCTGACCGACTCGATGGAGTCATGGGGCAACGACATACTTCCAGACAGTCATACCCCATACCGGTATATCCGTCTGGAAGTACCCAAAGACTCGCTTAACCTCTGTGAAATCACATTCTTTGAACGTGACGGGGAAGAACCGATACATCCCCTGAAGTATTCAACAAACCTGCGTCCGCTTACACCCGAAGACAATCCCGACCGGATGACAGACGGACTTTCAGCTACCGGATGGCGCGGGAAAACCAACGGGGAGAAAGGATTCGTATGTTGGGAATTACCCAATCCCTCTTTGATCAAAAAAATACATTACGTGCCTTATTGGAAACCTTATTTCATCCAAGAGAAAGACATCGTACTCCAATACTGGGACGATGCCTGGATAACGGCCGGGACACAACGCTGGGAGCAAGGGACACTGACATTCAACGACGTACCGCAAGGTACAATTTACCGTGTACGCATCGAGGGAACGAACGACCGAATATTCACGTATAAAAATGGAATGATACAATGGTACTGAAAAAATGGATACAGAAAGGTATTGACTGGCTGAGCAACCTGATCTTGATTGTTGCCGGACTGGTTGCCCTGTGGCTCTTCCTGCTGGTCTTCGTGTATGCGTCTTTCCGCATACCGACCGACTCGATGGAGCCCACGCTGGTTCCGGGAGATTACGTCTTGGTCAACAAGCTCCTGATCGGGCCGAGGCTGTTCAACCTGACAGAGGCACTCGAAGGGAAGCGGGTTAACATCAGACGCCTGCCTGGATTGCACGACATACAACGCAATGACGTGCTGGTCTTTCATTTTCCCCATCCCCACACGTGGGAAAAGATCGAGATGCACCTCTTCAAATACTATGTCAAACGCTGTATCGCCTTGCCGGGAGACACCCTTTCCATCCAAAACGGCATGTACCAAATCAACGGGACGGGAGAAAACCTGGGAAATCGGGAAGCGCAACATCGCATCGGCCAGATGAAGCCGGAAGATTTCCCGGAAGGGGTTTTCCAGACATTCCCTTACAACGAAAGCCATTGGAACTTGCAAGACTTCGGGCCGCTCTACATACCCAAAGCAGGAACGGAAGTCGGCATGGACCGTTTCAATTTCCTGTTATATAAAAAGGTAATCGAATGGGAACAAGGGAAAACGCTTTCCTACCGCGACTCGACCGTCTTTCTGGACGGGCATCCCATCCGGACTTACCGTTTCAGAAAGGACTATTATTTCATGGGGGGAGACAACGGCATCAATTCGCAAGACTCCCGTTACTGGGGATTGCTGCCCGAAGAATACATTGTCGGGAAAGTTTGGAAAGTTTGGAAATCGGTCGATCCTTATACAGACCGATTCCGGTGGGAACGGTTTCTGTTAGATGTGAAATAGAATCATAAATTACGGCATGAATAGATTAATGAATTATCTCATATTATTGTTTGTCAGCCAATTTTGCCTAGCACTGGCAGTTACCCCGTTCGTCTCGGCCGACAACTTGGCCGACGGACTGGTCACGGGCCGGGCATTCTGGACTTATTTAGTCGTTTTGCTCGGCTCCGTTTGCCTGCTGGGTTACCTGACCGAACGGAAAAGATTACGCATCACCTGGGTGGATGGTGCCTGGAGCCTGTTCATCGGCTGGGCTTGCCTTTCCTGCTTTTCTGACGGGAATGCCCTGTCCGGCAAATGCGCCTTCCTGTTATCATTACTGGTCTTGTGGTTCATCTTGCGTCTCTTGTTCCTTTTCCGTCCCGAAACAAGGGGATTCCTCACCGGTCTATGGTTAACAGCCGCCCTTTTGGAAGCCGTCAGCGGCATGGCACAGCTATACGGTTTCACGTATTCTCACCATGCCCTGTTTAACCTGACCGGCACTTTCTTCAATCCGGGGCCCTATTCCGGATTCCTCGCCATCCTGTTGCCCTGGGCGTTACATGTGGCGTTACACAACCGGAAGTTAACGGGACATTATGCCTGGCTTTGCGTGCTGGTCATCTGCGTTGTATTGCCTGCCGGAAGAAGCCGTTCAGCCTGGATTGCCGCCTTGCTCGGCTCTGCCTGGGTACTGATTAGTTACTATAAAGTCGCCATCATCTCTTATGTACGTCAATATCCCAAACGGATCGCGGCCATGCTACTGGCAGGTGTACTGCTGCTGGCCGGAGGGGCTTATGGCATGTACCATCTCAAGAAAGATTCGGCAGACGGACGCCTGCTGATGTGGAAGGTTTCCGCGCAAATCATCCGGGAGCGACAGGGTTTGGGTGTAGGAATGGGACATTTCCCGGAAGCTTTCGCCGAAGCCCAGGCCAGCTATCTGAGGCATGCCTCCAGCCAGGAAAAATGGGTAGCCGGGTGCCCGGAATATGCCTTTAACGAATACCTGCAAATGGCAGTAGAATTAGGCATCTTCCCCTTATTGCTCTTCCTGATGGTAGGTATCGGTGCTTTCCTTCAGGCTGTCCGGACAAAACAATCCGGAATTGCCGGGGCGTTGATTGCCTTTGCCATCTTCGCCTTCTCTTCCTATCCCTTGCAACTTCCGGACTTCTGGATTTTATGGGTATGCCTGTGTGCATTGGCCATTCCGACAGGATATACAGCAGAAAACAACTGGCTTCCTGTCCAACGGTTAGGGATGATCGGCATGGCTGTATGCAGCCTATTCGTATGCGCATCGGCGGCAGACCGCTACAAGGCCTACGAACAATGGAACCGGCTCAAGATGTTACACAACAACAAAGCCTACGAAGCTGCCACCGAGGGATATGTCGCACTTTATGACATACTGAAACAGAATCCCAGATACTTGTTCGAAGCCGCCCAGTGCCTCAATCACAGTGAGCGGCAGGAAGAAGGAAGCCAATATCTCCGGCAAGCCGCACGATATAGTTCCGATCCCATGATCCGGTATGTTCTGGCTAAGAACGAACAAGAAGCCGGCAATTACCTCGAAGCCGAAAGACTACTGCTGCACGCAATCGACATATTGCCCGAACGCATTTATCCGTATTACCTGCTGGCCAACCTCTATGCAGAGCCGGATTTCTACCAGCCGGATAAACGACAAGAGATGGCCGATTCGGTCTGGCACAAAAAGCCCAAAGTAGAAAGTCAAGCCATCCGGGAAATGCGGAAGAAAGTGAAAGAATGGCTTAACAAATAAGATAAATAGAAAATTTGTCCATTAACAACTGATATAATTAATATGTATTCAACTGATAATAATCAAACTAGCAATAAGATTCATGGCGGAAATGTCTATCTTTATTTTTGCAAAAGGCTTTTTCTGCTACCTATATTTGCTCTAACTAGAAAAATAAATAACAAATCATTCGTGATTCAAAATAAAAATAAATACATTTGGAACAACTTAAATGATAACATCATGATGAACTACAAACTGTTGACAATCCCGCTGATGTTGCTATGTGCTGCCTGCGGCAAAGAGAAGAAAGCGAGTGAACTGAATGAGACTTCCGTAGAGACAGTGCTCCCTTCTGAAACCAATGAAGTAACTGCTATTCCTTTGGTAAGATCAGAATTTCACCACGAACTGATCAGTAACGGAAAGATAGAAGCCCGCAATCAGGCGAAACTATATTTTGAATCGGCTGGCGCCATCGCCCGTATTTATGTCAAAAACGGAGAATCGGTGCGAAAAGGACAGAAACTGGCCGAACTGGAACCGTTTCGGTTAAAGAACCAGCTGGCCATCGCCACCGATGCCCTCGAGAAAGCCAAACTGGAGTTGCAAGATGTATTGATCGGACAAGGATATATGTTGGCAGACTCGGCACAAGTTCCCGCCAACATCCTGAAGCTGGCCAAGGTACAAAGTGGCTATGAGCAAGCCTTGGCCTCGTATGAGCTGGCCGAATACGAATGGAAACGATCGGTGCTGATAGCTCCTTTCGACGGGATCGTTGCCAACCTGACGGCCAAAGCCTATAACCAGGTTTCCACGTCCGAAGCCTTCTGTACCATTATCGACAACAGCCAGCTGGAAGCCTCGTTCTCTATCCTGGAAAATGAACTGCCACTTATCCAGAAAGGCGACCGCGTAGAAGTACAGCCTTTCGCGGTTTCCGGCCTGAAAGCCACCGGAAGCATTTCAGAGATCAATCCGCTGGTAGACGACAATGGCATGGTACAAGTAAAGGCGCTGGTAAACGGATCGGACAAACTGTTTGAAGGCATGAACGTGCAAGTCAGCATCCACCGCTCGCTGCCCGGCCAACTGGTGGTACCCAAAGAAGCCATTGTGCTCCGTTCCGGCAAGCAGGTATTATTCACCCTGAAAGACAGCAAAGCCATGTGGGTATATGTACATACCGGACTGGAGAATGCGACCAGCTATACCTTGGTAGATGACGGCGAAGTAAAAGTAGGCGACTCTATCATCACCAGCGGCAACATCAACCTTGCCCACGAATCACCTGTCAAACTCATTGAATAACTGAAGATATGGTCCGCTTTCTGATACAACGTCCTATCGCGGTGCTGATGGCATTCACGGCCTGCTTCATCATCGGGCTGGTGACTTACTTCACCATTCCCGTATCGTTGTTGCCCGACATTGCCATCCCGGAAATCACCGTACAGGTTTCCGGCCAAAACACATCCGCCCGAGAACTGGAAAACACCTTGGTGAAACCCATCCGCCAGCAGCTTATGCAAGTGGCCGGCCTGAAAGACATCGAGAGTGAAACCCGCGACGGAAACGGAGTGATCCGCCTGAGCTTTGAGTTCGGTACCAATACCGACCTGGCTTTCATCGAAGTCAATGAAAAGATAGATGCTGCCATGAGTACGCTGCCCCGCGAAATGGAACGGCCGCGCGTAGTCAAGGCAAGTGCCACCGACATACCGGTCTTTTGTCTGAACCTGACCCTGAAAGGTCCGGACGACGAAACCGCCTTCCTCGACCTCTGCCAGTTTGCCGAGAACGTCATCAAACGTCGCATCGAACAATTGCCCGAAGTGGCCATGGTGGATGTGACCGGCGTCGTAGGCAGGCAACTGCAAATCGTGCCGGACATGAACAAACTGGAGACATCGGGCATCACCTTGCAGGAGCTGGAAAGTGTATTAGCCAACAACAACATCGAACCGGGCAGTATGACCGTGCGCGACGGCTACTACGAATACAACATCAAATTCTCTACCCTGCTGCGTACGCTCGACGACGTCCGTCAAATCTATCTGCGCAAGAACGGCCGTATCTTCCAGCTGAAAGACCTGGCCAAAGTGTCCATCGTACCGGAAAAGGAAACCGGCGTCTCCATGTCCGACGGGAAACGGGCGGTGACACTGGCCGTGATCAAGCAATCCGACGAGAGCATGGACCGGCTGAAAAACGCGCTGGGTGACGTGACGGAATACTTCGCCGCCGTCTATCCCGACATCAACTTCAGCATCACCCGCAATCAGACCGAACTGCTGGATTATACCATTTCCAACCTGAAGCAGAATCTCTCTCTCGGCTTCCTGTTTATCTGCATCGTAGCCGTGCTGTTCCTGGGAGACATCAAGAGTCCGCTGGTGATCGGATTGAGTATGGTTGTCAGTATCGTGACAAGCTTCTCGTTCTTCTACCTCTTCCACATGTCGCTCAACATCATTTCCCTCTCCGGCCTGATCCTGGCGTTGGGTATGATGATCGACAGTTCCATCATCGTAACAGAAAACATCGCCCAGTACCGCGGACGCGGAGATTCACTGGAAGAAGCCTGCATCAAAGGGACATCGGAAGTCATCACGCCGATGCTGAGTTCAACCCTTACGACCATCGCCGTGTTCTTCCCGCTGGTGTTTATGAGCGGTATTGCCGGAGCCATCTTCTACGACCAGGCATTCGCCGTGACCGTCGGTCTGCTGGTCTCCTACTTCACCGGCATCATGCTGTTGCCCGTCTTATACAAACTGGTATATAGCATTCCGGAGATCAATCATCCGCTCTTCAGCTTTAAGTTCAGCAGCCTGGTGAAAGAACATACACTCGACCGCTTCTACGACCGGGGCGTTGACTTTATCTTCAGCCACAAGAAAGCGACGTGGCTCGGGATTATCCTCACCTTCCCACTTTGTGTCTATTTATTCTATGCCATCCCGAAAAGCCGGATGCCGGAGATCGACCAGAACGAACTCATCGTCCAACTGGAATGGAATGAAAACATCCACCTCGACGAGAACCGGAGCCGCATTGTTTCCCTGATGGAAGAAGCCGAGAAGATCGGAGCCCGCCACACAGCCTATATCGGACAACAACAATTCCTGTTGAACACCGAGCGGGAACTCTCAGTCTCGGAAGCCGAATTGTACTTCAAGACAGAGAAGACCGACCAGATCCAGCCGTTGCAGCAAGTCATCAGTCAGTGGATCGGCCGGCATTATCCGATGGCTGTCGTATCCTTCGCTCCGCCGGAAACCGTCTTTGAGAAACTCTTTGATACCGGAGAAGCCGACATCGTAGCCGAACTCTATAGCCGGAATAAGGAAGTCACGCCCGAAGCCGGACAAATCCAGGCTTTGGAGAAAGACATCGAGCAAGCCGGAGGCATGGCACCGGTGGGCGTAGCCTTCGACAACCAGCTGAATATCTCCATCGACAACCAGAAACTGTTGCTGTATCACGTGGATTATGCCGATGTGTACCGGGCATTGAAGACGGCATTCAAGGAGAACGAGATTGCCACGCTCCGTTCCTATCAGCAATACCTGCCCATTACACTGGTGGGCAACGATGCTTCGATCGAATCGGTATTGCAGCAGACCCTGATCCGGACGAATGCCTCTTCGGGCGACGGGAAAACGGAACAAGTCTCTTATGTTCCGCTGCGGACCTTGGTATCCGTCACACCCGGCGAAGACCTGAAGACCTTGACAGCCGGAAAGAACGGAGAATTCATCCCGTTCCGTTTCTATGACGTAGACAATGCGGAAGAACTGATGGCGAACATCCGTTCCGTAATCCGTGCGGACGAACACTATCAGGCAGACTGGGACTTGGACTTCACGGGAAGTTTCTTCTCCAACCAGCAGATGCTGAACGAGCTGGTAGTGATTCTGTTCATCTCCATCCTGCTGATGTACTTCATCCTGGCAGCCCAGTTCGAGAGCTTCCTGCAACCGCTGATCGTCCTGTCGGAAATCCCGATCGACGTAGCAGCTTCGTTGCTCGTCTTGTGGATCTGCGGCCATTCATTGAACCTGATGAGTGCGATCGGTATCGTAGTCACTTGCGGTATCATCATCAACGACTCCATCCTGAAGCTGGATGCCATCAACGAACTGCGTAAAGACGGCATGCCGCTGATAGAAGCCATCCACGAAGCAGGACGGCGCCGCCTGCGCCCCATCATCATGACTTCGCTGACAACGATCTTCGGTATGGTCCCGCTGCTCTTCTCATTCGACTTGGGCAGTGAGTTACAGAAACCTCTGTCGATTGCCATGATCGCCGCCATGCTGGTCGGAACGGCCGTCAGCCTGTTTGTCGTGCCGCTCGTTTACTGGTATATCTATCGAAAACAAACCCTTCCCGCCAAGCAGGAAGCCTAAAACATACAGACATCATGAAAACGAACATACATTTCTTTTGGATCGGGCTGTTGCTTCTCCTCACACAAGGCATGACAGCCCAACAGATGGTTCTATCTCTGGAGAAAACCATCCAGTTGGCAGCCGACAGTTCGCTGGAGGCTTTCCGCAGCAAGAATCTCTATCTGACCGGTTACTGGGAATTCCGTAACTACAAGGCAGAACGCCGGCCCAGTCTGACACTCAATCTGACGCCGGCCCAATACTACCGCGACATCACCAAGCGATACGACTCGGAAGCCGACATCGACGTCTATCGCAAGCAGCAGTCATTCTATGCCGGAGGAAGCCTGAACCTGAAACAGAACTTCGACTGGCTGGGTGGTAGCTTCTACATAGATTCAGACTTAGGCTATATGCGTTACTTCGGCGAGAACACCTACAACCAGTTCACCTCCGTGCCGGTCCGCATCGGCTATAGTCAGGATCTGGTTGGCTACAATGCCTTTCGCTGGGAACGCAAGATCGAGCCGCTGAAATATGAAAAGGTAAAGAAAGAATTCCTATACAACATGGAAAGCATCAGCGAGCAGGCGACCACTTACTTCTTTGCCCTGGCCATGGCACAGGTGGAATACGACATGGCCAAAGAGAATGTGGCAAATACCGATACGCTCTATCGCACCGGACAAGAACGGCACAAGATAGCCGCCATCAGTCAGGAAGACCTGCTCACCCTGAAGCTGGACGCGGTCAATGCCAAGAATACACTGAAGAATGCCGAAATTGCCCTGAAGCGTGCCATGTTCAGCCTGGCTTCGTATCTGAACTTCGAGAAGAGCGAGGAAATCCGCCTGCGGTTGCCTTCCCGTCCGCGCGACCTGCATATTTCGGTAGAAGAAGCCTTGACCCTGGCCCGCGAGAACAACCCCGAATTTCTGGAGATGAAGCAAAGCATCCTGGAAGCAGAACAGGAAGTAGACCGCACGAAGAAAGAAGCCATGTTCAACGCGTCGGTGAATGCCAGCATCGGATTCAACCAGGTATCGTCGAGATTCCGGGATGTCTATAAAGATCCGCTGCAACAGGATATCGTTGCCATCTCCGTTTCCATCCCGCTGGTGGACTGGGGCGTCCGCAAAGGAAAGCACAACATCGCCAAGAGCAACCTGAGCATAGCCCAGACCACGGCACAGCAGAAAGAGATCAGCGTGGAAGAAGACGTCATCATGACGGTGGGCGACTTCAACATCCAGCAAAACCTGATCAGCAGTGCGGAAGAAGCCTTGGACATTGCATTGATGGCCTATCAGAAGACCAAGCAGCGCTTCCTGATCGGGAAAGCCGACATCAACAGCATGACGCTCTCGCTGAACCGACAGCAGGAAGCCCAGCGCAACTATATCACCGCCTTGCAGAACTATTGGCTGAGTTACTACAAGATCCGGAAGCTGACCTTGCATGATTTCGAGACAGGTGTTTCTTTGTCGAATGAATTTGATTACGAACATGAACTATAAATCCTCTCCATCGGCTTTCACCATCATCGTCGCCTTCGTCTGCCTGGCGTTGGCGGGACTGGCATTCCTGCCGCTCCTGCCGGTCAAGCTGTCGCCTTCGCGCACCTTGCCCCGGCTGAGTGTCTCCTTCAACATGCCGGGAAACTCGTCGCGGGTGATCGAGATGGAAGTGACCTCACGCCTGGAAGCCATGCTGTCGCGCATCAGCGGAGTAAAAGAGATCTCTTCTACTTCCGGTAATGGCTGGGGACGCATCACCATCGAACTGGACAAACACACCGATGTGGACGCTGCCCGCTTCGAAGCCTCGACCATTGTCCGCCAGACATGGCCCGACCTGCCCGACGGTGTTACATATCCGACCCTGCAAATGAGTCGCCCCGACGACAAAGAGTCAAGGCCGTTCCTGACTTATACCCTGAATGCGGCTGCTACGCCGATATTCATCCAGCGGTATGCCGAGAACCAGATCAAACCGCGCCTGAGTACCATCCAGGGAATCTACCGGATTCAGGTAAGCGGAGCAACACCCATGGAATGGCGGCTGGAATACGACAGTAGGCAACTCTCGGAACTGGGCATCACCGTACAGGATATCCAGGAAGCCATCTCAACCTATTACCAGAAAGAATTCCTGGGCATCGCCAACCTGTCGAACGATCCGGACGAAAAGCACTGGATGCGTCTGGCACTGATTCCGCAACACACGGAAGAAGGATTCGACCCGACAAAGATCTCGGTCAAGTCTCCGCAAGGAAAACTGCTCCGCCTGGATCAGCTCTTGCAAGTAACCCGGCAGGAAGAAGAGCCGCAAAGCTATTATCGTATCAACGGACTGAACTCCATCTACCTTTCCATCTGGGCAGAAGAGACAGCCAACCAGTTGCAGCTGGCCCAACAGATCAAGGAAGAAATGGGAAACATCCAGCAAAACCTTCCGGCGGGCTACGAAATACATACCAGCTATGACGCCACGGAATACATCCAGGAAGAACTGGATAAGATCTATGTGCGCACCGGACTGACCATTCTGATCCTGTTGCTCTTCGTTCTGTTGATCACCCGGAATTTCCGTTACCTGTTCCTGATCGTGATCAGTCTGAGTATCAACCTGTGTATTGCCGTGATCTTCTATTATCTGTTCGGTTTGGAAATGCAGTTGTATTCATTAGCCGGCATCACCATCTCGCTGAGTCTTGTCATCGACAACACCATTGTGATGACCGATCACATCCGGAGGCGGCACGACCTGAAAGCCTTCCTTTCCATTCTGGCAGCCACGCTGACCACCATCGGCGCCTTGGCAATCATCTTCTTCCTCGACGAACGAATCCGGTTGAACTTGCAGGACTTTGCCGCCGTTGTGATTATCAACCTGGCTGTTTCGCTGGCCGTAGCCCTTTTCCTGGTACCGGCCTTGATCGAGAAGATGCAACTCGCATCCATACACCGTACGCAACGCCGGTTCCATCCGTCGTGGCTCACGTATGCCGTCCTTTACTTCAACCGGTATTACCGCTGGCAGATCCGTCTGCTGTGCCAATGGAAGAAACTTTCCTGTGTCATACTGGTGCTGGTGTTCGGTTTGCCGGTCTTCCTCTTACCGGAGAAAATCGAGTACGACGACAAGAAATGGTATTCGCATACCGACTCGTTGTGTATCGACACCTATAATTCACTGGTACAGAAAGACGTGTGGAAGGAGAAAATCAAGCCTGCGCTCAACAAAGGACTGGGCGGAACCTTGCGCCTCTTCGTCGAGAAAGTATATGAAGGCAGTTACTTCACCCGCAACGACGAAACCGTGCTCAGCATCTCGGCCTCCATGCCGAGCGGAACAACCCTGGAACAGATGAATACGCTGGTCGGACGGATGGAAGCCTTTCTGAGTACTCATAAAGAGATCCGTCAGTTCCAGACAAGCATCTATAATGCCAAGCAGGCAAGTATCAACGTCTATTTCACCCGCGAGGCAGAGCGGAGCGGTTTCCCTTATACGCTCAAGAGTAAAGTCATCAGCAAGGCGCTCCAATTAGGCGGCGGAAGCTGGAATGTCTGGGGATTGATGGACCAGGGCTTCAGCAACGACGTGCGGGAAAATGCCGGTTCGTATCGCATCGAGATGTATGGCTACAACTACGACGAGTTGTATGCCTGGGCGGAAAAGCTGAAGGAGAAACTCCTCACCTACCGCCGTATCAAGGAAGTATTGATCAACTCGGAATATTCCTGGTGGAAAGATGATTATCAGGAATTCTATTTCAACCTGAACAAAGCCCGGATGGCACAAGAATCCATCCTGCCGATCGAGCTGTTCGCCTCGGTCAATCCGGTTTTCGGGAAGAACATCTACACCGGAACAATCCTGGTAGATAATGAAATGGAAAGTCTGCGCCTCTCTTCCCGCCAATCTGAGGAATATGATATCTGGAACATGCAGTTCCTGCCCCAGCGCATTGGAGACAAATACTTCAAGCTGTCTGATCTGGCGACAGTCGAGAAAGGTCAGATGCCGCAGCAGATTGCCAAGATCAACCAGCAGTATCGCCTCTGTCTGCAATACGAATACATCGGATCGAGCAACCAGGGACAGAAAATCCAGAAGAACATCGTCAAGGACTTCCAGAAGATCTTGCCCATGGGCTACACAGCCAAGGTAGAAAGCAGCTACTGGTCGTGGGGAAACGACGACAACAAGCAATATCTGCTGTTGTTCCTGATCATCGTCATCATCTTCTTCACCACGAGCATCCTTTTCAACTCGCTGAAGCAGCCGTTGTCGGTCATCTTCGTCATCCCGATTTCCTATATCGGTGTGTTCCTCACCTTCTACTGGTTCAAGCTGAACTTCGACCAAGGTGGCTTTGCCTCTTTCGTTCTGCTGTGCGGTATCACGGTGAATGCCAGTATCTATATCCTGAACGAATACAACCAGATTCGCGAGCGGTTCCCACGGATGCGGCCGATCCGCGCTTATCAGAAAGCTTGGAATGCCAAGATCACCCCGATCTTCCTGACCGTCATCTCAACGATTTTGGGTTTTATCCCGTTCATGATCGGCGACGAGAAAGAAGCCTTCTGGTTTCCGCTGGCTGCCGGAACGATTGGCGGACTGATCATGTCGGTAATCGGCATCTATCTTTATCTGCCTATTTTCGTTCTCAAGCGGGAAAAGCAGAAGCCTGCTTGTAAAGCTTGAAAACTTTGCTTATTTTTGATGCGATAAAATCATTTTACCAACAAAAGCTAATCTATGGCAGACGATAAGAAGATTATTTTCTCAATGGTCGGAGTTAGCAAAGTCTATCCTCCGCAAAAACAGGTATTGAAAAACATATACCTTTCCTTTTTCTACGGAGCCAAAATCGGAATCATCGGATTGAATGGTTCGGGAAAATCAACCCTGTTGAAAATCATTGCCGGACTCGACAAGGATTATCAGGGAGAAGTTGTTTTCTCGCCCGGTTATTCCGTAGGTTATCTGGAACAGGATCCGCATCTGGAACCGGGAAAGACAGTAAAGGAAGTCGTACAGGAAGGTGTCCAGGACATCGTAAATATATTAAAGGAATACGAGGAAGTCAACGAACGGTTCGGTGATCCGGAAGTATTGGAAGATCCGGACAAGATGGATGCTCTTATTGCCCGTCAGGCTGAATTGCAAGACAAGATTGATGCGACAGATGCCTGGAATCTGGATACCAAACTCGAACGGGCGATGGATGCCTTACGTTGTCCGCCCGAAGATCAGCTTGTCGATACGTTATCGGGAGGTGAACGCCGTCGTGTAGCACTTTGCCGTTTGCTTCTCCAGCAACCGGATGTATTGTTGCTCGACGAGCCGACCAACCACCTGGATGCCGAGTCTATCGATTGGCTGGAACAACACTTGCAGCAATATGCCGGTACAGTGATTTGTATCACCCACGACCGTTACTTCCTGGATCACGTAGCAGGCTGGATTCTGGAATTAGACCGAGGCGAAGGTATTCCTTGGAAAGGAAACTATTCTTCTTGGCTTGACCAGAAGACCAAACGCATGGCACAGGAAGAAAAGCAGGCCAGCAAACGCCGTAAGACGCTCGAACGTGAGTTGGAATGGATCAATATGGCTCCCAAAGCTCGCCAGGCAAAAGGAAAGGCGCGCTTGAACTCGTATGAGAAGTTGCTGAACGAAGACCAGAAAGAACGCGAAGCCAAGCTGGAAATCTTCATCCCGAACGGTCCGCGCTTGGGTAACAAGGTCATCGAAGCCCATCATGTGGCCAAAGCTTTTGGCGACAAGCTGTTGTTTGATGATCTCAACTTCACCCTGCCGCCTAATGGTATCGTCGGCGTCATTGGCCCGAATGGAGCCGGAAAGACAACACTCTTCAAGCTGATCATGGGACAGGAACAGGTTGATAACGGCTCTTTCGAAGTCGGAGAAACAGTGCGTATCGGATATGCCGACCAGACACATAAAGACATCGACCCAAAGAAATCAGTCTATCAGGTTGTATCCGGAGGCAATGAATTTATCCGTGTCGGTGGAAAGGAAATCAATGCCCGGGCTTATCTGTCGAAATTCAACTTCGCAGGTGCTGATCAGGAAAAGCTGTGTGGTGTTCTGTCTGGTGGTGAACGTAACCGCTTGCATCTGGCTCTTACCCTAAAAGCCGAAGCCAACGTCTTGCTGCTCGACGAGCCGACCAACGATATTGATGTCAATACCTTGAGAGCTTTGGAAGAAGGATTGGAAAACTTTGCCGGTTGCGCTGTTGTCGTATCACACGACCGCTGGTTCCTCGACCGTATCTGTACACACATCCTTTCATTCGAAGGAAACTCAAATGTCGTATTCTACGAAGGAAGTTATTCCGAATACGAAGAATACAAACGTAAGCAATCAGGTTATGAAGAACCTAAACGCGTACGCTATCGTAAATTAATAGTCGATTAATCCATAACAAACATAACAATCATAGGAACCATGAAAAGAAAATTAGCTATTTTAGGTATAGCAGGTATTTCCCTGATGGGAAGTCTGTCTGTACAGGCACAGAAAACAGAGAAATTATTCAACGGGAAAGACTTGTCGAATTGGGAATTTTTAGTTGACAAGAATTCAGTTCCTGCAGAACAAGTATATTCTGTCAAAGACGGCATGATTCAAATCGCTGGTCAGCCTTTTGGTTATATGTACACCAAACAGAAATACAGTAACTATAAACTGCATGTTGAATGGAGATGGCCCGACGGCAAAGAAGCCAACAGCGGTATCTTCCTGTTGATTGAAGACCTGAAGAATCCGTTCCCGAACGGTGTCGAATGTCAGTTGCATGCCGGTGATGCCGGTGACTTTGTTTTATTAGGAGGCTCAGATTTGGCTGAATTCCAAAACAAGCCCGGACAACCTCGTCCTGCTTTCCCTGTTGTTCAGAAACATACCAAATCGAGTGAGAATAAAGCCGGAGAATGGAATGAAGCCAACATCTTCGTGAAAGATGGAGTCATTACTGTATATATCAACGGTGTTTATCAGAATACAGGAACAAACAAGGTCAAAGAAGGTCACATTGGTTTGCAAAGTGAAGGCGGCCCGATCCAATTCCGCAATGTTACATTGACTCCGTGGGAATAAATAACATCCGAATCGGTTGGCTCATATGGCATTTTGCCATCATGACACACCGGGAAAAGATGAAACCCATAAAAACAAACAGTTCAGCAAAGCGAACTTTGCTGAACTGTTTATTTTATAGTCCATAAATATAAGACCGGTCCTAATCCATCATTTCGGATTGATACGAATCATCAAATGATCCTTCGGAATCTGTTCGCCAATCTGAACATTCACAGCTTCAACGACGCCTGCAACAGGAGCTACTACCCGATTCAGCATCTTCATGGCCTGATGAATCAACAGTAATTGACCAGCTTCCACTTCATCTCCTACTTTCACTTCCAGTTCAACGATCGTTCCTGGCAGATGAGAAATCACATCACCGGGAAAAGGTTTATGCCATACCGGACGATTCTTGAATTTTTCAGTCAGTGTCGTTTTGTATTTACGGGCAGTAACTACAAAATCCACCAATTCTTTCTTATTCTCTTCCATAGGCAAATATTTAGAATGGAGGCAGACCATGTTTCTTCGCAGGTCTATATTCCTCTTTCAAAATAGAAAGTTTCAAAGCATGCAGTAACAACGAACGAGTTTCTTTCGGTTCAATAACTGAATCAATAAAACCACGAGATGCAGCCACATACGGATTAGCAAACTTCTCGATATATTCTTTTACTTTTTCCTGGCGCATAGCTTCCTGATCTTCAGCTGCCATGATTTCCTTACGGAAAATAATATTAGCAGCACCTTCCGGACCCATTACGGCAATTTCTGCACTTGGCCATGCAAACATAAAGTCTGCACCCAGGTGACGAGAGTTCATAGCAATGTAACCACCACCATAAGCTTTACGCAAAATCACTGTAATCTTTGGAACAGTTGCTTCTGAATATGCATACAATACTTTCGCACCATGACGGATAACACCTGCATGTTCCTGATCAACACCAGGCAAATAACCAGGCATATCTTCCAATGTAATGATTGGAATGTTGAATGAGTCGCAGAAACGGATGAAACGAGCAGCCTTATCAGCGCTGTCGCAATCCAATACACCGGCCAATACCATCGGCTGGTTAGCTACAAATCCAACTGTTTCACCGCCCATACGACCGAAACCGATCACAATGTTGGCAGCCCACATTTGCTGTACTTCCAGGAAGTCTGAGTCATCAACGATACATTTGATTACATCACGAACATCATACGGCTGTTTAGGATCAGCAGGAACGATTTCTTCAATATTCAACATTGCAGTCGGTTCCTTCGGCTCAACCATCTTAGCACGTTCCTGGTTATTCCAAGGAATGAAGCTAACCAAACGTTTTACCTGATCGAAACACTCCTGTTCACTCTTGGCATAGAAATGAGCATTTCCTGTAATTTCAGCATGAACACGAGCTCCGCCCAAATCTTCCATCGAGATATCTTCACCCAAGACAGTCTTGATTACGTTCGGACCAGTAATAAACATCTTAGAAATATTTTCAACTACAAAGACGAAGTCTGTCAAGGCTGGAGAATAAACAGCACCACCGGCACACGGACCTAAGATCAAAGAGATCTGAGGAATAACACCTGAAGCAATGGTATTCCGATAGAAAATCTCTCCATAACCAGCTAATGCACCCACACCTTCCTGAATACGAGCACCACCTGAGTCATTGATACCAATGATCGGACACTTCATCTTCAAGGCATGATCCATGATCTTTGTAATCTTACGAGCATGTTGCAAACCCAATGAACCACCGGCAACCGTGAAGTCCTGAGCATAAATACATACAGGAGCACCAAAAATAGTACCAGTACCTGTTACAACGCCATCACCCGGCAGGTCTTTCTTGTCCATACCGAAATCACGACCATCATGCTTTACAAACAAGTCATACTCGTGAAAAGAATTCTTGTCCAACAAAGAAAGAATACGGTCGCGGGCAGTCATCTTACCCATAGCAATCTGCTTTTCAATAGCAGCTTCGCCTCCACCCATTTCCACAACAGCTTTCTTTTCTCTGAGGGCCTGAATGTTTTTACTTAAATCTGTCATAAAACTAATATTTATAAATTACTTCGCCCTGTTTACCTAGCAGAAATGCTATTCAAACAAGGCGACAACTATATCTTTTTATTTCCCTATAGCTTTTGCTCGGTATGAACAACGTACCGAACCTTTAATGATATTGTTCAACTTGGATTTATTAAGCTGGCGACGGATAGCCGAAATGTTATCTATAAACACATGTCCTGCCAGATGTTCGCATTCGTGCTGAACGACACGAGCTGCAAAACCCGTAACTTCTTCTTCGTGTTCCTGCCAGTTTTCGTCATAATACTTAACACGAATCCGTACCGAACGAGCTACTTTCTCATGAATACCAGGCAAACTCAAACAACCTTCTTCCATCGAAACAGTTTCTTCGCTCTTCTCCAGAAATACAGGATTGATCATCGCACGCTTGAATCCTTTACATTCCGGATAATCATCCTTCAATACATCGGCATCAAGAACCAGGATTTGCAACGACAAACCCACCTGTGGTCCAGCCAAGCCTACACCATCAGCATGGTACATCGTCTCAAACATATTTGCAATCAATTGTTTCAAATCAGGATAATCCTGAGGAACCGCTTCAGCCTCTTTTCTCAAAACAGGCTGACCATATAAATATACGGGTAAAATCATATTATAATTTATATTTTTTACTTTCTAAATAAGCTTGAAGAATTATCACCGCACTGATCTCATCCACCAGGGCTTTTTCCTGACGTTTTTTCTTCTTCAATCCACCATCAAGCATTGCCTGATGAGCCATTACTGAGGTAAAACGCTCATCATAATACTCTACCGGAATATGAGGAATTGTTCTTTTCAGATGAGAGACAAAGGCCTCGACATATTTCATATTTTCGGAAGGCTCGTTATTCATTTGTTTAGGCTGCCCTACTATAAATAAATCAACCGGCTCTTTCGATACGTAATCGGACAAAAACTTGACTAATTCTCCACTCGGCACTGTTGTCAGGCCATTTGCTATAATCTGCAAGGTATCTGTCACAGCTACCCCTGTCCGTTTTCGGCCATAATCGATTGCTACAATTCTTCCCATGGCTGCAAAGATACAATATTTATAAATACGGAATTACACAAATGCTGAAAATCTGTGCATCACTTGTCAATATGCATTCTTCTCTCCCCGGCACATATTCAGCAATGTCACCACTATAATCTTCAGATCCAAGAAGAAAGACCAGTTTTCTATATACCACACATCACGCTTGACACGTCCTTCCATTTGCTCCAACGTTTTTGTTTCACCGCGATAGCCTGTTACTTGTGCCCAGCCTGTCACACCCGGTTTCACCAAATGACGGACCATATACTTATCAATCAGGGCTGAATATTGTTCGGTATGCTTTAACATGTGCGGACGTGGACCAACCACCGACATATCTCCTTTCAATACATTGATAAACTGAGGGAATTCGTCCAGATTAGTTCTTCGCAGGAAATCTCCAATCTTCGTTTTTCTGGGATCATCTTTCACAGCTTGCAATGTATCAGCTTCGGCATTTACACGCATCGTACGGAATTTATAACATTCAAAATCCCGTCCATACAGTCCGGTACGTTTCTGCTTGAAAAAGATTGGTCCCGGCGAACTCCGTTTGATCAGGAAGCCGACAATGATGTATAAAAAAGGAAAGATCGTACAAAGAATGCCCAGCGAGAAAACAATGTCAAAAGCACGTTTCAAGGCCCGGTTGTAAAACGCCTGCAATGGCTCACGGCGTAATGTCAACAACGGAATTGACTCCATGATTTCCATCACCATACTCTTCTTGATGTTTCGGTAAATCTCAGGAACCATATAAAAACGTATCATGTTTTTCTCTGAGAAATTCAAGAGGCGAAGGATCTTTTCATCGTTCGTTCCCGGCAAGGTACAATAGATCTCATCAATATCTTTCTCCAAGGCATATTTCTCTACCTGATCAGTCGTTCCCAGATAATTCGGGAGAATATCTTTCAATACCAGATTATCGTCAAAGAATCCTAAGATATTAAAGCCGGATGATATATCGTCTTTCATGACACGATATAATTCCATTCCGTTCTTTCCTGCTCCCACAATGATTATCTTCTTGAAATTGTATCCTTTGCGGCGATAGAACTTCAACAGCATACGTACAAAGACACGCCAACAGGAGAAAACAACCAGCGTGGACACATAATACAACAATAAGAATGTGGCGAGAACATCTCCGATGTTCAAGAATATCAAACATGTACTAAACAGGAATATCAGCAACGTCAACACCTGCTCGATCTTGTGAACCTCTAATGCCTTCACTCCATTGTCATTTAAGACTTTCGCAGTGCCTTTGGTGGCGAAAATGCGGTAGCCCACATTCTGGAATCTTCTGGCGATATCCACCATATCTTCCTTATCCTCGTCACGGACCGTAATGATCATGTTTTTGTGTTTTGGCAGCTTGATTCCTGCTCCCTCAAAGGCTTTGTAAAGAGCCTCATTAAAGGTCTTGGCAATACCCAGACATTCACCGGTGGACTTCATCTCCGGTCCAAGGCTGATATCAGCTCCGCGGATCTTCTCGAAGGAGAATACCGGCATCTTAATCGCGATATAGTCGGCCTTCTTCTGTAAGCCCGGTGTGTATCCCAGTTCCC
>OGYL01000537.1_pt1 | contig 30108 bp, 23 predicted proteins | sample 1576541 | NCBI WGS metagenome assembly OGYL01 (sample SAMEA3541551, study PRJEB24748) | human gut metagenome | biome: human gut; feature: human-associated habitat; material: faeces | place: China | collected 2012 | reverse complement strand
CCATAAAGGTGTGCTGTCAATGTTGCCAGGACCAGGAATAACACATACAGGGGCATCCCAGTCCCCAGTAGGATCCTTCGTCTTTACCATAAATACGCCATAATCAGGATCGCCCCAATAGATATAAAATTCACCATTGTGATACCTAATACTTGGAGCCCATACTCCATTTCCGTGTGATGGCTTATTAAAAACCTCATAAGGCTTAATTTCTTTTATAGCATGCCCTATTATTTCCCAGTTAACAAGATCCTTTGAATGAAGGATTGGTAATCCGGGTATACAGTTAAATGAACTTGCAGTTAGATAATAGTCTTCTCCAACTACGCATACGTCAGGATCGCTATAATCAGCGTTAATTACTGGATTTGTGTAAGTACCATTGCCATTATCCGGACACCATACTTCAGATCGATATTGTGCCTGAGATATTACAGGCACAAATAGTAATGACAATAAAAAAGTTTTTTTCATTTGTTTAGGTAAATTATTTGTTTGTAAATATAATATAGCTTATTTTCATATAACCTTTACGAAAGTCTTTTCTATAGATTCAAACCGTAACACATAGTTTACGTCATGCACTATGTGCATCAGTTCTGCTGGGGCATCATCGCTTAGTCTTACAGAATTGGCAACATGTCCCATTGTTCGTCTAAGGTTTATCTCAACACATGGATGTAATAAGAATCCGTCAGTAGTCCCGACAACCATCATGTCTATTCCGAATGGACCGCAATAGAAATCTTTCAATATAGGTGAAAGATAGTTCCTTATGCGTTGACTTATAAGAGCCAATAACTCATTTGACAGATATTTAGACAATATCTCTGATTTGTAATTTTCAGAGGCTATAACATTACCAGTATATGTTCCGCTGTCTGTGTTGAAAAGTGATAATCCACAATATTCTATTCTTCCGTCTCCGTAAGAATAAAACTCCATGGCGAAATCTTTTAACCTGTTATAATATGGTTCTATTGATAATCCACCTTGGCGTTTAATTACATTCCTTGCCCATCCACTTAACGATTGGCTTATATCTGAATAAGTTATATATCTTATTCCACGCCCGCTGCTGCTCCATGGAGCTTTTATGACAATATAATTATATTTATGGGCAAGTTCTAGAAAATATTCAAAGTTATCAGCGTAGAAACTTTCTCCACAAGTCAGATCCTCTATACCTTTACGTATATAGACAAGCATTTCAGCTGTGTGCTTACGGTTAGACAAATCCTTGATTTTGTCTAAAAAGGAATTTCTTACTAAATCTTTAAAATCTAGACCATTTACCTTTATACCGGATTTTATTAGTGTTGAGCTAATGTTGACATCCCATCCCCATGGCTCTATTGTTGTAAAATTGGCATTTTTAATATCGTCTAAGCCAACAAAAACAACATCAGCATGAGGCCTGTGTACCTTTGACAATGCCTTTATTGCATAAGGTACATCGTCAACAAGGACACAATCTCCGTCTTTAGCCCATAACGCTGGAACATATCCGAGATTCATTTTAAATTCCTGAATGGCATGCGGCAAAGTAATACATTCATTATCATAAGCCAATGCAATATCATGCTCCGGATTAAATATATGTAACTTCACTAAAAATGCATTTATTGTTTCTGGTGCAAAAATAATAAAAAAAAACGAGTTTTTGTAATGTATGGTTTGCAAATAAAGAATAAAATATTATCTTTGCAGAAGAAAACAAATTGAAAAAGAATGGAAGCTTTCTTTCGTACCCATACTTACTTGGTAGAACATACAAACGCCCCCGTCCGCCGCATGTTAATGGACGAGATTAATTGGGACGAGAGGATGATTGGAATTAAAGGAACAAGAGGTGTCGGCAAAACCACTTTCCTTCTTCAATATGCTAAAGAGCATTTCGCTTCTAACGACCGTAGGTGTCTTTATGTAAACATGAACAACTTTTATTTCCAGGGAAGAGGCATCGCTGACTTTGCAGGCGAGTTCTACAGAAATGGAGGTAAAGTGTTGCTTATTGACCAGGTTTTTAAAGAGCCTGATTGGAGTAAGGAGTTGCGTATTTGTTATGAGAAATATCCTGGGCTTAAAATAATCTTCACGGGCAGTAGTGTCATGCATCTTAAGGAAGATAATCCGGAACTTAACGGTATTGCCAGAAGTTATAATTTGCGTGGATTCTCGTTTCGGGAATATGTCAACCTCGTTGCCGGAACAAATTTCAAGGCGTACACTTTAGACGAAATATTGCACGACCATGAACATATAACACGGCATATATTGCCCGAAGTGTCACCTGGAAAATATTTTAAGGAGTATCTTCATCATGGATTCTATCCGTTTTTTCTTGAGCACAGAAATTTTTCTGAAAATCTGCTTAAGACAATGAATATGATGACAGAGGTAGACATCCTTCTGATAAAGCAGATAGAGTTGAAATATCTTACAAAGATAAAGAAACTTTTCTATCAGTTGGCTGTTGACGGGCCTAAGGCTCCTAATATTAGTCAACTTGCTTCTGATATTGAGACTAGTCGTGCAACAGTAATGAATTATATAAAGTATCTAGCTGAGGCACGTTTAATAAACATAATATATCCCGTGGGACAGGAATTTCCTAAAAAACCGGGAAAGATAATGATGCATAACCCTAATCTTATATATGCAATATATCCTATTAGGGTTGAAGAGCAGGACTTGATGGAGACATTTTTCGTAAACTCAATGTGGAAAGACCATAAGGTTAACCAGAGCGGAAAGGATAATTGCTATATTGCTGACGAGAAAATAGAATTCAGAATATGCGATGCCACAGGAAGTGCGAAAATAAGAATGAATCCAGAAACCATATATGCCCGCTATAATACGGAAATAGGCAAAGGCAATCAGATACCATTATGGCTATTGGGTTTCCTTTATTGATATTGATACCTTATTATATTATAAGAGAATAAGAAAGTAACAGATACACTAACATTTAATATTTTATTAAAAAAATGGCTAAAGAAAAAAAGTTTATCACTTGTGATGGTAACGAAGCTGCCGCTCACATTAGCTACATGTTTAGCGAAGTAGCAGCCATTTATCCTATCACACCATCTTCACCGATGGCAGAACACGTTGACGAATGGGCTGCAAAAGGCCGCAAGAACATTTTCGGACAGACCGTTTCTGTACAGGAAATGCAGTCTGAGGGTGGAGCTGCCGGTGCCGTACACGGTTCACTGCAGGCAGGAGCGCTTACAACAACGTTCACTGCATCTCAGGGCTTGCTGCTCATGATTCCTAACATGTACAAAATCGCCGGCGAACTTCTGCCTTGCGTTTTTGATGTTTCTGCACGTTCATTGGCATCTCACTCACTGTGTATCTTTGGTGACCATCAGGATGTTATGGCATGCCGTCAGACAGGTTTCGCAATGTTCTGCGAAGGTTCTGTACAGGAGGTTATGGATCTGACAGCCGTAGCTCACTTGGCATCTCTTAAGACAAGCGTTCCGTTCCTGAACTTCTTCGACGGTTTCCGCACATCTCACGAGTACCACAAAGTTGAGCTTCTTGAGCAGGAAGACATTGCTCCTCTGCTCGATATGGAAGATGTTAAGCGTTTCCGTGACCGTGCTCTTACACCGGAGCGTCCTGTTACACGCGGTACGGCCGAGAATCCTGAAACATTCTTCACACATCGTGAGTCTAGCAACAGCTACTATGACAAAGTTCCTGAGGTAGTTGAGCACTATCTTGGTGAAATCAGCAAGATTACAGGTCGTGAGTATCATCTGTTCTCATATTATGGAGCTGAAGATGCTGAGAGAATGATTATCCTTATGGGTTCTGCTACTGAGGCTGCTCGTGAGGCTATCGATTACCTCAATGCAAATGGTGAGAAAGTTGGTATGATTTCTGTTCACCTCTATCGTCCGTTCTCTGTTAAGCACCTGCTTGCTTCTGTTCCTAAGACAGTTAAGCGCATTGCTGTTCTTGACAGAACAAAAGAGCCGGGAGCTGAAGGTGAGCCTCTGTATCTTGACGTTAAGAGCGCATACTATGATGTTGAGGACAGACCTCTTATCGTTGGTGGACGTTATGGTTTGGGTTCTAGCGATACAACTCCTGCATCAATCATATCTGTATTCAACAACCTGAAGCTGAATGAGCCGAAGAATCACTTCACTGTAGGTATCGTTGATGATGTTACATTCACATCACTTCCTCCTGTTGAGGAGATGGCTCTTGGTGGCGAAGGTATGTTCGAGGCTAAGTTCTATGGTCTTGGTGCTGATGGTACTGTAGGTGCTAACAAGAACTCAGTTAAGATTATCGGTGACAATACTAACAAGCATTGTCAGGCATATTTCTCTTATGACTCTAAGAAGTCTGGTGGTTTCACTTGCTCTCACCTGCGTTTCGGTGACTCTCCTATCCGCAGCACGTATCTTGTAAACACACCTAACTTCGTAGCATGCCACGTACAGGCTTACCTGCACATGTATGATGTTACACGTGGTCTTCAGAAGAACGGTACATTCCTGCTGAACACAATATTCGATGGCGAGGAACTTGTTAACTTCATTCCTAACAAGGTTAAACGCTATTTCGCACAGAACAATATTACTGTTTACTATATCAACGCAACAAAGATTGCACAGGAGATTGGTTTGGGCAACCGTACAAATACAATCCTTCAGAGCGCATTCTTCCGTATAACAGGTGTTATTCCTGTTGATTTGGCTGTTGAGCAGATGAAGAAGTTCATCGTTAAGTCTTATGGCAAGAAGGGTCAGGATGTTGTTGATAAGAACTATTCAGCTGTTGACCGTGGTGGTGAATACAAGCAGCTTACAGTTGATCCGGCATGGGCTAATCTTGAAGATGAGGCTTCTGTTGAGGACAATGCTCCTGCATTCGTTAAGGAACTTGTTCGTCCTATCAATGCACAGGCTGGTGATTTGCTGAAGGTTTCTGACTTTGTAAATCATGATACTGTTGACGGAACATGGCAGAACGGCACTGCTGCTTATGAGAAGCGTGGTGTTGAGGCATTCGTTCCTGAGTGGAACTCTGAGAACTGTATTCAGTGTAACAAGTGTGCTTATGTTTGTCCTCACGCAGCTATCCGTCCGTTCGTTCTGACAGACGAGGAGCTTAAGGGCTTTGATGACACAACTATTGAGATGAAGGCTCCTGCAGCAATGAAGGGCATGCACTTCGTTATCAAGGCTAGTGTTATGGATTGCCTTGGATGCGGTAACTGTGCTGACGTTTGTCCTGGAAATCCGAAGAAGGGTAAGGCTCTTACAATGGTTCCATTCACTGGAAACGATGTTGAGGCTGCTCGTTGGGATTACTTGGTTAACAAAGTTTCAAGCAAGCAAGATCTTGTAGACATCAAGTCAAATGTTAAGAATTCTCAGTTTGCTAAACCTCTGTTCGAGTTCTCTGGAGCTTGCTCTGGTTGCGGTGAAACACCTTATGTAAAACTGATTTCTCAGCTCTTTGGTGATCGTGAGATGATAGCTAATGCTACAGGATGTTCTTCAATCTATTCTGCATCTATACCTTCTACTCCTTATTGCAAGAACGAGAAGGGTCAGGGTCCTGCATTCGACAACTCTCTGTTCGAGGACTTCTGCGAGTTCGGTATGGGTATGGTTCTTGGTAACAAGAAGATGAAAGAGCGTGTAACAGTTCTTCTGAACGAGGCTATTGCTAAGGAGGATACTCCTGCTGAATTCAAGGCCGCAGCTCAGGAGTGGATTGACGCTCAGAACGATGCTGAAGGATCAAAGGCAGCAGCAGCTAAGCTGAAACCTATGATTGCAGCAGGTGCTGAATCTGGATGTGAGATTTGCAAGGAGCTTAAGACTCTTGATCACTATCTCGTTAAGCGCAGCCAGTGGATCATCGGTGGTGATGGTGCATCTTACGATATTGGTTACGGTGGTCTTGATCACGTTATCGCAAGTGGCGAAGATGTTAACATCCTCGTTCTTGATACTGAGGTTTACTCTAACACAGGTGGTCAGTCTTCTAAGGCTACTCCTCTGGGTGCTATCGCTCAGTTCGCTGCTCAGGGTAAGAGAATCCGCAAGAAGGATCTTGGTCTTATGGCAACAACTTATGGTTACGTTTACGTTGCACAGATTGCAATGGGCGCAGACCAGGCTCAGTGCTTGAAGGCTATCCGTGAGGCAGAGGCTTATCCAGGTCCGTCACTCATCATTGCTTACGCACCTTGTATCAACCATGGTCTTAAGGCTAAAGGTGGCATGGGTAAGAGCCAGGCTGAAGAGGCTAAGGCTGTTGACTGTGGTTACTGGCATCTTTGGAGATACAATCCTCAGTTGGCTGATGAGGGCAAGAATCCGTTCTCACTTGATTCTAAGGAGCCTGATTGGAGCAAATTCCATGACTTCCTGCTCGGTGAGGTTCGTTACCTCTCTGTAAAGAAGGCTTATCCTAACGAGGCTGAAGAACTCTTCTCTGAGGCTGAGCGTATGGCTAAACTCCGTTACAAGAGCTACATCCGCAAGTCACAGGAAGACTGGAGCAACGAGGCTGAGGCTTAATTTGTAGTCTTATATATGGAATTCAAGGTCATTTGTTTAGTGACCTTGATTTTTTAAAATAAAAAAGGATTGCGCAAACTTATGGTTGTGCAATCCTTTTTATATATACATATTTGATAAAAATATAGGTCGAAGACTTTCAGATCATTATGATTCCGTAAATATTGATTGATGCGACATATTTATTATCTTTAATCTAAGACTTAAAAACAGTATAGGTACAAAGCCACTATATTTTATTGAAAATCAATGCTTTAATATAAATGGCTCAATATAATATTCGTATTATTTATGTCGCTTCAATGCGATATTGTTCGTGCCTTTATATATTTGTCCACGGGCATTAACAACAATCTGTCATTAGGCATAGTTAAACCAAATTCGGTCGAATACTAATGACTGATTTTATTAAAAATAAAAGGCACATCGGAATTGAACTTTCTGGTGTGCCTTTAAATAATAAATTAAATATTTTAATTATTTCTTTTTTGCAACGGGTTTGTAGGCCTTGTTAAGACCTGCAATAACTTCGTTTGTTATATCATAAGCCTTGTCTGCATATAAGATGTTGTCTCCTGCTTTGCTCAGAATAAGAGAGAATTTCTTGTCCTTATTGTAAACAGCCAGATAGTGCTGTATGCTGTCACGCAAAGCTTTGTTGAATTTCTCTGTTTCAGCCTGGAATTCTGAACCCAGTCTCTGCTGCAGAGCCTGCAAGTCAGCATTTTGTTTCTGCAGACCGGCCTGAACAGCTTCTGCCTGTTGCTGTGTATATTTGTTGTTCTGTATATCCTGCTGGAATTTAGCAGCAGCAGTCTGAAGAGAACGTCCCTTTGCATTTATTGTATTCTGAATGTTCTGGCTTTTCTTTTCAAGAATCAAAGAATACTCTTTGCAGAATTTATATTGAGACATAATAGAATCCACCTCTATATAAGCGATCTTCATACCTGCATTAGCGGTGGTTGTTGTAGTAGATTTCTCTTCTACTTTGGGAGCCTGCTTATTGCATGAAGTCATTACAAGAGACATTAATGCAACAACAGCAGCTGAACAGATTATTTTTTTCATACCCATTACTGTTTTAATTTATTTTTGTTTATACATTATTTATTCTTGTCCAATCTTTTAGCACGTTTGCGTCTTTCCTCTCTGTCCTCATCCATTACACAATGAATCTTGTTCTTGCGCAAACCTGGATTATCGCCTACATGAGGTGACGCAAACTTTCCATTCTTTAATAATATTATCTTTATGCAGAGTAATATTAAAGATATAGCAATTATTAACATGCTTATAAAGAAAGTTTCTGCCATTTTTCTTATTTTTGCATGCAAAGATAATGCAAATCAAAGACAATACAAAACAAACTCCTTTGTTTTTATTGTTACGATATTGCTTATCTCAAAGTAAAAGATGGATTTATAATAAAATAACATAAATGTAAATATTATAATGGAAAAAAATGAACTAAAGCCGGCAAGTGTGTTTGAGCACTTTGCGCAAATCAACAAAATTCCGCGTCCGTCAAAGCACGAGGAAAAGATGATTGAGTATCTCAAGAATTTCGGTGAATCAAGAAATCTCGAAACTGTTGTTGACGAAACCGGAAATGTGGTTATCAGAAAGAAAGCATCGAAGGGATATGAGAATAAGAAGACTCTCATCCTGCAAAGCCACATGGATATGGTATGCGACAAGCTCGTTGATAAAGAAATAAACTTTGAGGAGGATCCGATTGAAACTTATGTTGACGGAGAATGGATGAAAGCCAAGGGCACAACTCTTGGTGCTGATGACGGAATTGGCTGTGCCATGCAGCTTGCCGTGCTTGACGATGATACTCTGGAGCATGGACCTGTTGAATGTGTATTTACAAGAGATGAGGAAACTGGTCTTACCGGTGCTAACGGCATGAAAGAAGGCTTCATGACTGGTGACATGTTGATTAATCTCGACAGTGAAGACGAAGGCCAGTTCTTTATTAGCTGTGCCGGAGGTATGACAACTATAGCCAAGTTTAAGACAGAAAGAGAAAGTGCTCCTGAAGACTATTTCTTCATGAAACTTTCTCTTAAGGGACTGCATGGCGGACACAGTGGAGATGATATTAACAAGAAGTTTGCCAATGGTATTAAACTGCTTGCAAGATTTATCTATCTAATTAATGAGAAATATGGTGTTCGCCTTGTAAGTTTCAATTCCGGCCGTATGCATAATGCCATACCACGTGATGGTGTTGTTGTTTTCGCTGTACCGGCTCAGTATAAGGAGAATGTCAGTGTTGACTTGAATGTATTTACCAAGGAGGTTGAAGATGAGTTCCATGTAACAGAAAATGATATTCATTTCAGCCTTGAAAGTACAGATAAGGCACCTGTAGTTAAGGAACCTGTTAATACAAAATTCATTCTGGCTCTTCAGGCTGTTGACAATGGTGTGATGGCTATGTGTCAGGACGAGGCTTTAGCATGGATGGTTGAGACTTCAAGTAATGTTGCAAGTGTTACAACATCTGATAATGAAATAACAGTTGTTGCTTCTCAGCGTTCTAATGTAATGAGCAACCTTACAAATATGGGCAACACTATAAAGGCTTTGTTCCAGCTTGCTGGTGCAGAGGTAACACAAGGTGACCAATATCCTGCTTGGCAGATGAAACAAGACAGCAAACTTACAGAAATTGTTGCTGAGACATATAGAAAGCTTTTCAACAAAGAGCCACAGATAATCGGAATTCATGCAGGTTTGGAGTGTGGTCTCTTTTCTGAGAAATATCCTAACCTGGATATGGTTTCTATGGGCCCGACGCTTAGAGGCGTACATTCTCCAGACGAGCGTCTTCTCATACCTACAGTACAGATGGTTTGGGATCATCTCTTGGAGATAATGAAAAACATTCCTGAAAAATAACGCTTCATTGTCAATGAGACGTTATATTAAGGTTTTTATCATCTGTCTTACTGCACTTGCGGCTGTAAGTTGTAGCAATCAGCATAAGGCCGAAAGTGTAGTTAAAGATTTTCTTGATGCGAATATGATGTCAGACGACTATTCAATTAGTTTTTATGGCATTGATTCCACGAGAAATATCACGGACAGTATGATAAATGTAATGAAGATTAATGCGAAGAAGAACAGTCTTTTCAAGAAGAATATAGCATACGGAACAAATAAAGGCAAGAAACCGTATATATTCACAAAGACAAGGATATTTAATGGTAAAGACACCGTTCCATATACATTCTATCTTGATAAGGCTATGCAAAATGTCATTGCCTTTAAAATGAATTAACGGCAAAAGATACTAAAGTGTAAATGGAATAATATTTCCTGTAAATCTGTTTGGTGATGTATCCTTTTATATGTAAGGATGCATCACTTTTTGTTTTATTGGCTTTTTATGAGCATTGGTTGATAAACCATTGGTTATTAGGTTTAAATCGAGATAACAAAATTCGGTTGAGAGCATTAAAATCATAAATAGATAAAACTATATGCTGTCTAATAATCTTATTTTGGATAAATATAATATGTGGCTTTATGTTTTCCAAAATGATGCCTTTTACAATATGAAATACCGTGTATCATAATATGTTTGGTACGCGTTCGTGTCAAGTACAACAGATTGTTGCTTCATAATACAAAAAATATGTCAAGATGCTCATATCAGACTATATGACGTCTGTTGCATCTTGACATATTTCCTGTTATATTTTAATCGGCCACTGTCAATTTAAAATTAGTCTCTAAAACATTGTTATTGACAATATGCCGGTTTACGCTAATATGATTTTTGCTGCCTGCTTACATTATGGGCATTTCAATTGTGTCTTACTTTGCACTGTTAGGCAGATGGAATTCGTATGATCTGTTAAACACCTCTTTCACAGTGTTAATTTCAAGGAATGTGGTTCCCCCACCCTTACCGAAACTGCCGCTAAGATATGCGATCTTGTCATCCATGCAGAGATAACCTTTCTGGCGCAACATACGCAGTGCTGCCAAGAACTGCTCCTGAGCGCCAATTTGTTCGTGCTGTGCCACAGGAATCACTCCGTAACTCAGTGCCAACCAGCGCTGAGTCTTCTCTTTGTAGCATATTGCCAACACAGGATTAGGACCTCTGAATGCAGCAAGGTTTCTTGCAGTAAGACCTGTCTTACTGTCAGTGATAATTCCTTTCACGCCCAAACGCTTTGTTGCTTCAATGGCATTACGTGCCAGGAACTCTGTTACATCACAGTTCTCGCTCAACGGGAAGTCCATGTTATGGTCATACATATTGTCCTGTTCTGCCTGTTCAGCTATAGAAGCCATTGTCTTCACAGCTTCTACAGGATATTTTCCTGATGCTGTCTCACCGCTAAGCATAAGGGCGTCAGTTCTGTAATATATCGCATTAGCGATGTCAGTAACTTCAGCACGTGTAGGACGCGGGTTGTTAATCATTGTATGCAACATCTGAGTTGCCACGATAACAGGCTTTTTAGCAAGAATACATTTCCTGATAATCATTCTCTGTATTCCAGGAATCTTCTCGATAGGAACCTCAATACCCAAGTCACCGCGGGCAATCATTATACCATAAGAAGCCTCTATAATCTCGTCAATATTGTCAACACCCTCCTGATTCTCGATTTTTGATATAATCTTAATGTCGCTGTTATGTTCGTCAAGTATCTTCTGAACGGCCAAAACATCTTCTTTGCTTCTTACAAATGAATGGGCAATGAAGTCGATGTCTTCTTCAATGGCCAGCAAAATGTTGCGTTTGTCTTTCTCTGTAAGTGCTGGCAGATCGATGTGAACGCCTGGTACGTTTACACTCTTGTGCGCTCCGAGCTGTCCGTCGTTTTGTACCTGAGCAACAACAGCAGGGCCATTTATTCCAATAACCTTCATGTCTATGGCACCATCGTCAAACAGAATGTCATCACCTACATGAACATCATTTGCAAAATTCTCATACGAAAGGTTCAGAATGTCATGTTCGGTATTCATCTCCGGACGTCCGAAAATCTTTACTACGTCGCCTGTCTTATAGTCAATAGGCTTTTCTGTATCCGTAGTTCTAATTTCCGGTCCTTTCGTATCAATCAGTATACCGATATGTTTGCTTACAGCACGTGTGTTTCTTATTATCTGTCTGATACCGTCTTGTGTGGCATGTGCAGTGTTCATTCTTACAACGTTCATTCCAGCGTCGAAGAGTTGACGGATAAAGTCAACGTCACATCTGCGGTCGCTTATAGAAGCTACAATCTTAGTTTGTTTCATATAAAATAAGTATACGATTATTCTTTACCTTAAAATCTGGTGCAAATTTACAAAACAAATTTAACAAATGCAAGCTATTTTGTAGTAAAATCTTCCCAATCCTTAAACTTAAGTGTTCCTTCCACCCATTCGGGTCTTTGTCTTTCATTATGAGGATTTGAAACTGAAAGGCCAATTAATCTTACAGGTTTTGAAGAATAGTCCACTTGTTCCATTAAAATTTTTGCAAGAGGAAGTATGCTCTCTTTGCTGTCGAGCGGCTTTGATGATGTCATGCTTCGCGTTACCTGAACAAAGTCGTGAAACTTCACTTTTAGTGTCAGTGTATGTCCGCAAAACCTACTTTTATTAAGTCGTTCGATAAGTTCCAGCACTATATGATACAGCTCTATGTATATTGCCGACTTTCTGTTTAGGTCTGTCAGAAAAGTCTGTTCGCATCCTACTGATTTTCTTATTCTGACTGGTTCCACAGGTCGGTCGTCAATGCCTCTCGCAAAGTTATAATACATTTCACCGGCTTTACCAAAGACGTCTGTAAGATGATTCAGCGTGCATTGGCGCAGTTGCAGTCCGTTGAATATTCCCATCTTGTGCATCATCGATGCTGTCTTCGGTCCCACGCCCCAAAATTTTTCTATTGGCAGTTCTGCCAGAAAGTCTAACGCTTCTTCAGCACTTACTGAAAACATTCCGTCAGGTTTGTTATAGTCGGATGCTATCTTTGCAAGAAACTTATTATAAGATATCCCTGCTGATGCAGTAAGACAAAGCTCGTTTCTGATTCTCTCTTTTATAGCCATAGCTATGTCTTCCGGACTGTGGTCTGTCTCGCTTTCTGTCACATCCAGAAACGCTTCATCTATCGACAGCGGTTCTATCTTGTCTGTAAAGGCGCAGAATATGTCATAAACCTGCATCGAAACTTCCTTATAGTGTGCATGGTTTGTTGCGACAATAGTCAGGTCTGGGCACAGTTTCTTCGCCTTAACCACCGACATTGCCGAGTGTACGCCGTATTTTCTTGCCTCATAGCTGGCTGTAGACACAACGCCCCGAGGCCCGTCAAAACCTACAATTATAGGCTTTCCGCGCAACTCTGGATTATCTCTTTGCTCTATTGATGCAAAGAAAGCATCCATGTCTATATGAATAATTCTGCGTTCCACTTTCTTAAATTAAGAGCATTCCTTTATGTTGTTTTTATAATTTCCATCTCCAGTGCTTAATCACAACATGTCCAAGTTTGCTTATCACCATTGTTATCTTGTTCACCGTGAGTGATTTTCCGGCAATGATAAACATTACGGCAATAAGGATCATAATCATTCCTGTAGCCATGCGTATTGTCATTTCTTCGTTAAACAGCACAACACCTATTGCTACGGCAGTCATCGGTTCGAGGGCTCCAAGTATTGCCGTTGGTGTTGAGCCTATCTCATGAACAGCAATAACCATGAGCAATAGAGATATTACGGTCGGGAATAATGCCAGTATTGACGCAAACATCCATTCTTTTGGATTACTCAATATGTGTATGTAATTGTCGCTTCCGCCGGCAAACGAATAGACTATGATGAATATTACTCCTATGAGCAGTACGTAGAATGTCAGCTTTATCGACGACATTCTAAGGGGCGACTTATTTACTATTATGATATACACGGCATAAGTCAACGATGAAAGCATAACCAGCAGCACGCCTGTCATGTTCAGCACATCGCCGTTATCACCTTTATACAGAAGTCCTATACCGCTTAGAGCAAGTACTATTGACACCACTGTAACCATCGTCACTTTTTCCTTGAAGAACACTGTCATCATTACAGCCACCATTACAGGATACACGAAAAGTAGCGTACTGGCTATGCCGGCTGCCATGTAATGAAAGCTTAGGAACAATGTTAAAGATGATGTTACAAACAATACTCCAAGCACTGACAATACGGAAATCTCCTTCTTGGTTACGGCAAACGACTGACGCTTGAACAGCATGAACGCTGCCAGCAATATTACCGCAATGCTGTATCTGAAAAACAGTACTGTGTTTGTGTTCACACCATCGGCATAAAGCGGCAGGGCGCCAAGCGGATTCAGTCCGTAACTTACTGCCGCACCAATGCCACATAAGGTTCCTTTTAATTTTGAGTTCATAAAAACACTTATCGTTTTTTATCTTTGATTATCTCAACTTCAATTCATATTATTTGTCCGGCTTACAGATGTTGTCATTATTGCTTTTCCGGTCTTTCGTCTGCCTCCGAACAATGATGTCAGTTATAATATTTTCTGTTTAATGAAATGCGGTATCAATTTGATATACAAACCATTATCACAACCGTTCAACTATTTTTATAGCTTCGCTGCGTGCCGGCTTGCCAGTTTGAGTCAATGGAATGTGTTCCACCGATACATACAGTTTTGGTTGCCAGTATTTCGGCAGACAGGCCTCGCATATTTTTCTTACGTTGTCCGTATCAGTGCTTTCAACAAGCATTACAACAATCTCGCCGAACTTGTGGTCGTTCTTCTTTGTTATCATATACGGCATTGTAAGATGTTTGCGCAACGCGGTTTCCACTTCTTCAATCTGTATCTTTATGCCTCCGCTGTCAATCACGTTGTTCTTGCGTCCCAATATGCGGAAGTGCCTTCCGTCTTTGGCTATCTCTGCTATGTCGTTTGTAACTATTCTTGCTTCAGCAACTCTTGGAGCATCAATAACGAGACATCCTTCATTGTTTACGCTCACGTCAACGCTGTCAAACGGAGTGTACCAGCAACTCGCCTCTTTTCCGTTCAGCCGTCTTAAAGCAATATGCGACAGTGTTTCAGTCATTCCGTAAGTGCTCCATACGGCGTTCGGGAAATCTCTCAGATCCTTCTCCATTTTTTCGTCAACAGCGCCCCCGCCAATTATCAGGTGCTTTACCTGCATCAGCAGTTCTTTTTCTTCAGGCACGTTAAGACTGTTATATACCTGCATAGGTATCATTGCGGCAAACACAGGTGCCTCCGTTAAACCTTGCAGGGGATGTCCAGATGGCTTGACGCTGATAAGTTTCAGTTTGCGTACTATTGAACGCACCACAACCATCTTTCCGGCAATATAGTCGAGCGGCATACACAGCAGAGCGGTGTCTCCGGCCTTCAGGTTTAAGAAGTCGCAGGTTATGGTTGCACTGGCTTCCATCCTGCGTTTCTCCACCATCATGGGCTTAGGCGTACCCGTAGATCCGCTTGTGTGTACCAGTATCTTGTCCGAGCCGTTGTTCCATTCGGCATAAAATTCGTCAAGTGTCATATTTCAGTTTTTTGCGACCTTACGCCACAGTTTGTTGTCCCTTATCTCCAAAGGCATGTCTATATTGTCAGTAAAGAGCATTCCAGTGCCTAGACCTTGCGGCATTTTTATGTCCGGTCCATACTCATGTGCAGTGAGTTGAGCTATCGAGTTAAGACCGACATTGCTTTCAAGGGCACTCGTTATCCATGTCTTTATGCCTTTGTCGTTGGCCGCTTCAATCCATTCCCTGACTCCCGCCATTCCTCCGTGCAGCGACGGCTTGAGTATTATATATGCCGGCTTTATAACGTTGAGCATATATTCTTTCATGTCCGGCTCGTTCACTCCTATCAGTTCCTCGTCGAGTGCTATCGGCAGTGGCGATTCACGGCAGAGTTGTGCCATGTTGCCCCATTGATGCTGCTTGATAGGCTGCTCTATTGAATGAATTGAGTATTGTGAAAGCAGTTCCAGTTTATACAAGGCTTCGTCAAATTTGAATCCGCCGTTGGCGTCAAGTCTTATTTCAAGTTCATTATGTGAGAAACGTTCACGGATATGTTTCACCATGTCAAGCTCCCTGTCGAAGTCTATGGCACCAATCTTCAGCTTTATGCATCTGAATCCGAGTTTTATCTTCTCATCAATGCGCTGCATCATTTCCTCAAAAGTTCCCATCCAAACCAGTCCGTTGATTGGTATTCCTGCCTCTCCACGGCTGAATGGTGTGTCATAGAAGTCGATGCTGCCACATTCAAAATGCTTTAGTGCAGTTTCCAGACCGAACAGCATCGACGGATAGTCGCGCATCTCTTTATAGTCGATACTTCCTTCGCTGACAAACTTGTCGCACATTCTGTGTAGTGTCTCTTCATAGTCGGGCTTGTAGTCACAGCTTAAATCCGGCAACGGGGCACATTCGCCTATGCCTTTTCGTCCGGGCATTTCTGGTGATGTAAGTTCAATCATCCATGACTGTCTTGTCGTATATACTCCACGCGAAGTACCGGCCGGCTGTTTAAAATGGAATATGCGTGGTGTAATTTTTATTTCGTATTTCATTTGTAATTCTTCCTTTACGGCATCTTTTTATTGTGTATAGTCTTTGAGTATGATGTCGGCTACTCATATAGGCTTGCTTTTGAAGTTCAATTTCTGTTCTTCATTTAATCCAGATCGTCATCAGGATTCGGTCTGAAAGCATGAATGCACAAAATAGATAAAGCTATGTGCGGTCTAATGACCTATTTGGTCTTAATTTGTCAATGCCGCAGGATGCCGCCTTTTGACAGCGCCCTGCAGCATTTATGTTTCATGTCTGTTTATGGCAATTTAGGATATTTCTTGAAGTCGGGCTTACGCTTCTCCAGAAAAGCCTTTCCGCCTTCCTGTGCCTCGTCAAGAAAATAGTACAGCATTGTAGCGTCTCCTGCAAGTTCTTGTATTCCTGCCTGACCGTCAAGTTCAGCGTTCAGTCCAGCCTTGATCATGCGTAATGCCAGCGGACTGCGTTCCATCATTGTCTCTGCCCATTCAACGCAGGTGTCTTCCAGCTTGTCAAACGGTACGACACAGTTTACCAGGCCCATGCGCTCTGCCTCTGCCGCTGTGTACTGTCGGCACATAAACCATATCTCTCTTGCCTTCTTCTGTCCTACTATGCGTGCAAGATATGAAGCTCCGAATCCGGCATCGAACGAACCAACCTTAGGGCCTGTCTGTCCGAATATGGCGTTCTCGCTGGCTATTGTCAGGTCGCACATAACATGCAGCACATGACCGCCGCCAATGGCATATCCGTTTACCATCGCAATGACTGGTTTGGGTAATGAGCGTATCTGTTTCTGTACGTCAAGCACATTAAGGCGCGGCACTCCGTCCTCGCCTACATATCCGCCGCGTCCTTTTACGTGCATGTCTCCGCCCGAGCAGAAAGCCTTGTCGCCTGCGCCTGTAAGAATAACCACTCCTATATTCTGAGCTTCACGGCAATACGAAAAAGCCTGACTCATCTCAAATGTCGTCCTCGGCGTGAACGCGTTGCGGTAACGCGGACGGTTGATTGTTATCTTTGCTATTCCGTTGTATTGCTCAAACAATATCTCCTTAAAATCGAATCCCTTTATAGGTTCCCAGTTTCTCTGTGCCATATTTATTTTATATTTTTTACTAATTCACTTAATGCGTTACTGTCTGCCGATATGTCGGTAAACACTTCTAACATCATCGGACGCTTTGTATCCGACGTAAGCAGCAGGGCTATTCCCAAATGCAGCTCTTCTGCGTTGTGTGCTGCCACATATCCTATGTCGTTTTGCGTGCATATACCCTGTGCCGTAGTTTTGTGGCATGCAGCAACAAGTTTCTCACACGCGTCACTGTCTTTCAGTCCTTTCAGGTTATAAAAAATACCGCCACCGCCGTTGTTCAGCAGTAATATGCGGAAGTTTCCGCCAAGGTTTGTGTTCCATAGCGCGTTCTGATCGTAGAAGAAACTCAGGTCACCTATAACGCAGAATACCATGTCACGGCATGCAACCGAAAATCCGGCAGCTGTTGACAGACTGCCTTCAATACCGTTCACTCCTCGGTTGCACCACACATAATGGTCGGCATAAATGTCTGCCAGGCGTACAGCCGAACTGTTGGCATAATGCACCTGATAGTCGTATTCCATGTCTGCCAGCGACTCTTCAAACTCTTTTACTACAGACATCTGTGAGTATCTCGGCTCAAATGCAGCAATCTTTTCGTCTATTATTGCTGTCTGTTCTTTCCACATCCGTCTGTATTCTGCGCTGTTGTCGGCTATGGCGCTGCTTTCGCCTTGCCCTTTGTCCGCTTCGGCTATCATTTCTGCCAGGGCTGTCAGCGCGTCTTTATAGTCGGCTTCTATTATTCCTGTAAGATGCATGAACGTGTCGTGTATCTCACGGTCTTCGCTCACCGCCCAGCTTTCTGCAGGATGTGCAAGACGCAGGAATTTCTTCAGTCGCTTGCTTACAATGTTGTCTCCAAGATAGAGCATAAAGTCGGGCATATAGCGCTCGTCTTTGCCTATTCGTGACAGCATAAGGTCGAAATGTGTCGTTACGTCCGACGCCAATGTCTCGGCTATCAGCACCGCTCTCTGCCCTATTGTCTTAAGCGCTTTGTTCACTTCATGGCTCTCTGCCCGTGTCTGCCCTATTATCACCATCGGCTTTTGTGCCTTCAGCAGTCTTTCGGCTATCGGCCTGAGTGCCTCTCTGTTCATTGTTGCCGGCACATAGCTTATTTTTCGTTCTACGGGTAATGCCGGCTGAGTGAAGTTAAACAGCGGCTCGTTTATATGCACATTGATATGTACCGACTTTCTCTCATGTGAGTTTACGGCTATCAGTGCTTCGTTTACAAGTCGGTTGCAATACCAGTATTCCTGTTCGTTGCCAGGTTCCGACAGCGACACGCATTTGCTTACATACTTTCCGAAAGCACCGCTCTGAGGCAATGTCTGGCCGTCGAGCTGTTCAATCCATTCAAGTGGACGGTCGGCAGATATCACTATAATGCCTCTGTGTCGGTAAGATGCCTCTGCCACAGCCGGCACAAGGTTGAGCAGTGCCGTACCTGACGTTACGCATACTGCCACCGGACTGTCATCGGCCAGTGCCATGCCCAGGGCGTAGAATCCTGCACTCCGCTCGTCTGTTGCCGGATAGCATATTATGTCATCACACTCATTGAGATTATTCACTATGGGTGCGTTACGCGAACCCGGACACACAACAACACGCTTAACTTCATGTGCCACCAGCAATGAAGTCAGTATATTTATGTTCTTTTTATCGCTAAACATCTTCTCATTGTATCCATTTTGGCCTCTGTCTCAAGCCATTCGGTTTCTACTTTGCTCTCACTTAACAGTCCGCCTCCTGCATACAGCCTGTAGCTTCTGCCGTTTATCTGCATACATCTTAGCGTAACAAACAGGTGGGTGGCGCAGTTGATGTTCAGCGGTCCTGAAAAACCGCTGTAGTATCCTCTGTCGCCGTTTTCGTTTTCCAAGATAAACTTATATGTCTTATCCTTTGGCAGTCCGCATACAGCCGGTGTCGGATGTAGTGTCCCTACAAGTCGGCCCATATTGTCATGGTCTTTCAGCTTAAATCTGAAATGGGTAACGATATGCATCAGCCTGCCTGCCACAAGAGTTTTTGGCTCTGTTTCCTCTATTTCGTGCGTAAAGTCATTCAGACACTCTCTGATATAGTCGGCAACATATTGCTGTTCGTGTATGTTCTTTTGGTCCCATACCTTAATGATGTCTTCGCCGCAGTCATCTTGTCCGCAAGATTCGTCGCCGTCGCTTATGCGCTTTGTTCCGGCAAGTGCCACCGTGTGCCATTCGTCTCCGCATCCTTCTACAAGAGTCTCCGGCGTCGCCATGAGCCATGTTCCGCTGTATGGCGTTGACACCATGGCCACAAACTCGTTGGGATACATACAGCAGGCGCGCCTGAATATCTCTTCAGAATTGGCGTCTTTGCATGCTGTCTCATCACTGCAGCGCGCCAGTACAATCTTTCTGAAGTTGCCTTCTTGCAGATTTGTGTGAAATGTAGTAAAGTTGCTTTCATACCGTAGCCTTTCCTTTTCCGTGTTACGGCATTCAAAGGGCTGTGGCTCTGTCTCGGCACAATCACTTACTTCGCAGGTCTTAACCTCATCAGGTCTTATGAGCAGCAGAGGATGGTCGGCAGATATCATGAAAGGCGAAAACACGAAGCCTGTCTTTCCGCTCAGTTCGTCATACGATGTCAGTATTTCCGCATCGCCGTCGCATTGGCGCATTATGGTGCAGGTTGTCTCATGGGGCAACCTGTACATGACAAAGCTGTTATTCATCTTCCTGATTTTTGGGCGTAATGATGTAATTTGTAACATGGACGGTGGATATAAGCTCATCTGAAGAGTTGGTTATGTCCACATCCCATACATGCAGTTTATGCCCCCGACTTACAAGTCGTGCCGTTGCTGTTACGGTGTCGCCTTCTTCTACGGCTTTCACGTGATTGCCGCTGACGCTTATGCCCACGCATATCTTGTCGGGACACAGGGCGAGCGAACCTACTCCTGCCACATTTTCTGCCAGTGCCAGAGATGCGCCTCCGCTTAGGAAACCAAATGGCTGGCGGTTGCGTTCGTCAACGGTCATCGTTGCCTTGCATACGTCGTCTTCGGGAGTTGATATGAAGTCCATGCCTAAAGCCGTCGACAAGTTGGGACGGCTTTCTATCAGCCGTTTCACTGCTTCTACATCCATTATGTCAGTTGCCTCCGTTATTTAAAGAACAGATAATAACAAGCCGCCAAAACGGCTATTATGATGATAAAGAATATTGTTTTCATAAGGCATCCTGCAACCTTCTTAATGACAAATATTCCTACAATGAGTGCTATAATGCAAAATATATAATATCCGAAGTTTTCCATTTTTCAATAAGTTAGTAATATCATGATTTTTTGTCGTCAAAATACAGCGTTACCATTATTTGAACAACTTTCTGAAAGATGCCGGTATTGGTGTCTCAAACTCCATGCGACGTCTTGTCACCGGGTGATAGAAACACAGCACATAGGCATGAAGACACAGACGTCCCACCGGATCGTCGCCATTGCCGTATTTTATGTCTCCGCATACGGGGTGCCCCATGTCTGCCGAATGTACGCGTATCTGGTTCTTTCTGCCAGTCTCCAGTCTGAATTCCACAAGGCTGTGGTCTGTTGTGCGGTCTAATGTATGAAAGTGCGTAACGGCATACTTACCTCCGTTGTCATAGGGTGACGAATATGTTATATAGGCTTTGTTGTCTTTCAGCCAGCTTGTCATTGTTCCGTAGTCGTCTTCCATCTCGCCGCTTACCACGGCAACGTATCTGCGGTCGTAAACAATGTCGTGCCACTCATGCTCCAGTGTCTGTTCTGTCTGTATGTCCTTGGCGTATATCATCAGGCCGCTTGTGTCGCGGTCAAGTCTGTGAACCACATGCGCAGTGCATTTCTGTCTTGTCGACTTGAAGTATGAGTCGAGTACAGTCTTTACGTTTAACGAGCTGTGTCCCGCTGCCATCGACAATATGCCTATGTTCTTTTCTATCACAACGATATAGCGGTCTTCGTAGACAATCTTGATGTAGCGGTTCTTGAACATCTCTGATGTCTGCTTGCTCTTGCTCACGGCCACTTTCATGCCGCTCTTCAGTGGGTAGTCAAACTGGGTTATCACTTTTCCGTTTACCTTCACTCCCCTTCCCTGCAGAGTAGATTTTATCTTTGTGCGGCTTGTATTTTCTATGCTGTCAAGCAGAAATTCAAGCAGCGGTTTGTCTTCTTTTACTATATAATGCTGATAATTATTCTCGTTATAATTGGTGCGCATATATGATTGTTGTTTAATGTGCGATAATAATGCATGCAAATCGAGGGCAGAACCGTCAAGTCTTGCTTGAGTGTTATGCCGAGATGCAGCTTATCTTATGTGCAAAGATAATGCAAATCGGATGCTATTCAAAATAAATTCATCTATATTTATACTTTTACGACATTCAACATCGAGTTATGCCGTAAAATAAGAGATTGCGGTCATTATATCCATGCCTGATAATCATTTTAGCCGTATCATTAATGCCATTTCGCATCGTGATTTTAATCTAACTCTTGTGCCCTAAAATATTTAAAATAATTTTTATTACCTTTGCACGCGAATTATCGCGCCGGCTTACAGCCCGGAGCGTAATAAACGTATCACACATTACAAATTGGCATAATGAGTCTTTTAGATATCACGTTTCTTGCCCTGGCTTTGGCCATGGACTGTTTCACTGTTTCAATAGTAAGTGGAGTTATCATCCGTAAATACGTCTTGTCTGTAATACTGCGCATGGCATTTCTGTTCGGCCTTTTTCAGGCCATGATGCCGTTTATAGGATGGTTGGGCACAAGTTATTTCAGTCATTACCTCGAATCCGTAGACCACTGGATAGCTTTCGGCCTTTTGGCATTTCTTGGCGGCAAGATGATAAAAGACTCTTTCGGAAGTGAGGAGGAAGCTCATTTCAATCCTTCTAAGCTGACCAGTCAGCTGCTTTTTGCAGTGGCGACAAGTATCGACGCACTGGCGGTAGGCATCTCCTTTGCGTGTCTTGGCTATAAGAGCGTAGACCAGCTTGCCGTGCCTCTTGCCATTATCGGTATATGTTCGTTCGTAATGTCTATACTTGGCAATGTCCTTGGCGTTGTGTGTGGCAAGTCTATTGTCAAGCGTCTGAAGCCTGAACTTATTGGCGGAATAATTCTTATCCTGATAGGTTTCCGTATTCTCTACGAACACATCGGCATTTAATCTGTCATTTAATTAGGATTTATCTGTACTGCCGTTTGTCTTAACCCAAATGGCGTCGTTAGTATCCATCTAAGATTTTTGATTAACTCTTCCGGCATTTCTGACTATTAACAGAGATGTTAACTATGCCATATAAATCCTTCTTCTTTTTCTTGCCCTTTCACTACTCCATTTTCCTTCTTTTTCCACTCGAAAAGTGATAGGGTGACTAGGTACTTTATAAACTTTTTATATATATACGCGCGAAAAAAAATAAAATGATATATTATATACCCATTTATTTTATTTTTTACGTATATTTGTAAAAGTTTTAAAAAAGCCTAGTCACCCTATCACTTTTTTGTGTGTAAAATATCAAAAAATCATTATTGCGATATTTGTAATATATTAGTAGTCAATTACTTGAAAAACTGCTATGTAAAGAAAATTTTATATGTGACACCTTGACTACCTTTTTAGCAAAATTGTCGAAAAAAGCCATTTTATTTTTTTGAAAAATGAAAAAAACAAAAAAATAAAATGTAAAGTTTAATTACTGTCTTTTTTTATTTTTCAAAAAAAAGAAACTCCTTTTTAGAACATTTTAGGTTACAAATCAGTCAAAAAAGTGACTACCATGTGATAACCATTATTTGGGCTATATTTTTAACCCAAAAAGGGAGTTAGGATTCGGTCTGTATTTTAGTTTTATATCAATCGTATTTTCGTTAAATCTTCTCAGGTATAGTGGGCTGTGTCAAAAAAGCGAATAAAATGGCGGCTGAAAGCATGAATGTACAAAATAGATAAAACTATGTATTGCCTAATTACTGATTGTGGCTTAATCCAAATCAGCCATTAGTATTCGTCAGTTTTGTAGTTTCCTATTAATCCTATTATCATTCTCTTTTAGCAGGCATAATGAGCCATATAAAGAAAGGCATACTTCAATATGGTAATATGAGAAAGACTGGTGTCAGAAAGTGTCAATATATTTGTAGAAGTAATCCATATTAAGTCTGATTATTGATTTGAATTTAACAGAATATTATGTATGGACATACTACAATTTAAACTTTAATGGTTATATATAAATATCTGTTAATCAATGATATATGTTAAATTGTTTAATTGTATTATTATAAATATTCTTTTATAGCCATTTGAAATATCTGTTGTTATTAACCAGCCTTTGTTACGTTAGTCGGTCTATAATAGTTGTAACGAAATGTCAGATTGAGCAATAGTAAATATTGATGTAGGATGATAGAAAATTCATAGAAATACGACACAAAACTCAATGGGTTTTGTGTCGTAACTCGATGACTTTTTGCGTCCAAATCAGTTATTAGAATTCGGAGGAATTAGGCCTCTCTTTGGTATGAGAGATAAAAACAATGTGTTAAATGCTAAATTATTGTCAAAATAGGCTCATATCATATTATAAACAGAATTTACAAATAACACGCATTGAGACTATTAAATTTTTCATAAACCAATGCAAGTTAGGTTAGATTTGTTACGCGTAAAAAGGATTAATGACGATATTATTGGAGGTAAAAGCAACCGTATAAGGTCATAATAATCTGTACGTTGGTTACAAAGCAGTGCTTTTACAATAAAAAGCTAACCTATTATTCGTTGTTTGTATTATCCTCAATGAGGGCATTACGGTGATAACCATAACGAACATATGAATCGACAAAAATAAGTTCTTTGTACCAATTGCCATTTTCATCCTTTTTATTTTGAAACCGAAAAAATCCTCTTACAAAAATTTCATTGTTATTCACAATTTTGCGGAACCAACGCGAATCCATGACGATTACTTCTTGGCCACTTTCATTGCGAACTTTCTCTTTGGATTTATAGTCTAGAATCTTGTCATCAAATTTTGTAGTCTTTCCAATAGGAATAACTATTTTCTCTACTTTGACATACTTTTTGACAGCAAGATATACTATCAGTTTATTCGCTAATATCTCATAAATTTGTTTTCTTTCATCTTTACCACCTGTAAAAAGCTGGTCGTCGTCTATCAATGTAGGCCATGTATATACTTGACGTAAATTGTCAGGTGTAGATTTTATATAAAAATACAAATACAAATTACTTATCCCATTATCTTCCCTAAACAGCCATATATTCATAGTATCTTCCCCGAAGCCGTAAACGATAGTTCCGCAATCTCTTGAAAGCAATATGCCACAGACATTGTTCTTATAAAATTCTTGGAAAAGTTGGTGATCAATATTGTAAAATGATTTTGCACTTTTAACCATTACTTTTTCGAATGATGGCATTAGAAGTTCTGGTAATCCCCATTCAGGCTTGGTTTTACGCACGTTAGAAAGAAATTTCAACCCATTGTATAAATAACCAAAATGTTGCATATTACTTAGCATAGGTACTCCGAATCTGTTTTCATCTTCCACATCATCCGTATTGAGCAGCCATGATATTATAGGCCTTTTACGTATTATCATAATAAATTCTTTATATTTTTTATATTGTACATATTTAGCGTAAAGTCTTTACATAATCTCATTTCATTTATTATTTGGATTACTTCTTGTATAAGTAACCATAAATTCTTTACACTTGCGTTTGCCAGGACGTACTGCAGCTACCGAATAAGGACTGTACTTTTCATAAATATCCAATCCTCTGCCTAATGAGATAACCCAACCGTTATCCGTTTTAATACAACGGTCATGGAAATTCCGAAATTTGTAATCAAACTCGATGCCGTATTCTATTATATCATCTTTAATATCATCCAGTTTGTCAATCAATTCAGGAATTTTACTTTCTTCTTCATTAGTTATCAAATGCACCTTCAAATCATCCACATTACGAGTATCTATCAGCATGGTCATAAATTCCATCAAGTTCTTTATTTGCCAGCTTGTACGGATAAATGGGTCTTCTATTGTAATTTCTGTTGCATCTTTCAAATAATCTGCAAAAAGGGATTGGTAAGTGACTCCGGTCTGCCCTAAACGGAATGAAAGGTTCTTTTCCTGTAATACGGCAATGCGGGGACGGTTCTTTTTAACGGCTACACCGTCCTCATGTGGAACGGTGGATACATTATTTTGAGGTGTATCCATTTCTACATCTGAAACAGGACTTTGGGCTGTATTTGGTCCCATATTTGGAGCACAGTTTATATTTTCCAATGTTTCAACATGGATTTCCGCTCCATCCATCTTGCGGATATACATAAATTTAGCCGGTTCTGCCCTGAAAGTTTCATCAATGATGTAGAGCTGGTCTTTTACACGTTTGCGTCCTTCTGCAGCAAAGTCTATCAATTCACAGGCTTCTTTGTCTGTCATCTTCCCGTCTGGATAAAGTAGTTTTACCATGCCGGAGAATGTCTTGCGTATGGCCAAATGGTCACGCTCGGAAAGAGAACCATCAAATTTTGCATATTCTTTAAGCAGGCCAGTAAGGTCATTGTTACGCAACTCGTGCAAAATGGCGGCGATGTAGTCTGTAATTAGTCCATAGCCTTTTGAAAAACTATCCTTTTTCAGCATCTTGATTTCCCAACCGGGATTATAAAGATGGATGCGGTCGAGAAAAGCGCCTTTGATGAAAGCTGTAGGGATAGATTCAAACAGATGGCTGTTCTTTAACATATAAGGCACGGTATGTTTAGTATTGCCCACAAATACCATCGAAGCGGAAGCCTCATGCGTACCCTTTCCACGATTGAACGATTTGTTGGCAAGATAGTTTTGCATGGTGTCTATTAATACGGCATCCACATTGCGGCCTTTTTGCTGCTCGAACTCGTCCCACGCTACAACATCCCAATAACCGACTAAGCCGAGTATTTCTTTGTTACCGCTCATCTTGACGAAGAGTCTGGCACTGGTTACATCACCACCACTCACCAATACGCCGTATGGCGACAATTCCTGGAATACATGACTTTTACCTGTTCCTTTCGGACCGAGTTCCATAAAATTAAAATTGTTTTCCACATGTGGCAATAATCTGGCCAGAGTGATGAACTTTTCTCTTCTGTTGAACTTGTCAGGGTTCAACCCTACTGTGTGCATCATGAAGTCGAGCCATTCTTCCGTGGTAAAAGATTTACGAAGGTCAATATATTCCTGTACATCCACTGTGGAAATTTGTACAGGTTTGAGTGTCTGAATTTCCCAACGTACCTTTACATCTTCTCCTGTAATATACCCAATAGTTACAATACACCAAACTCCATTACCCGAAAGCAATTTAGGATTGGATATTACATACTGCGTACTTATCGGAACATTAGTCAAACCTAAGTTGGCAAAATGAGCTTGATATTCATCCGACTTTTCATTGAGTGTCACCGTTACCTTATCAATAATGCGATGTCTCCCCTTTTCACGAATAGTTCCTTTGATGGCTTCAGCATCAGCTCTATGTACATAATTGTTTTGAATGACTTTTTTTACTTTTTCCAAACCTTCAGCTATTATCTCATCATCATCGCTGGCGCAATATTGTCCCAATAAGTATTCTAACACATACGTAGGAACGGGTAGTCCACCCTTGACAAGGAAAGCCAAATCCTTACGTACTACTTTGCCAACAAAGGCATTCATTATTTTATCTTGTAAATCCATAATCAATCAAAGTCAAAATCATTAGGAATAACTGTTTTATTCGTCACATTCTCTTTTATTAAAGGATTCAGGTCGTCCGTTGCATCATACACCCTAAGCTGTAATACCTTGGCATCTGTGTTTTGATTCAAGGTGAGGTCAACCAATACCTTACGGTTGTCAAGTAAGGCATCCGTGTTATTCAGCACATATTCTTTAATTGGAGTGACTGCTATGTCATTATAATAGAGTGCTACTTTAATTGTACGGGCTTTCATCTCCATGCTTACTGCATCTGTCTGCAATAATCTGAAGCGAAGACGTGACGCTTGGATGGAAAGATTTCTGTCAAGCACCATTACCCCTACCGGAGTTTTAGTATTTACTCTTTCTTGCCGACTTATAATAATAGGTATCAGCAACTCTTGTAATGAAGCTCCTCCATGTGTGAATCGATACCCTCCTGACGGTGCTTGCAGGCGGTTAGTCCCTTCTGGTACAGCTACATATATATTGTCTTCTTTCATGCCAGAGACTTCCGACAAAGGAAATTTCACAATGCCTGGCACCGTTGCTGCTGATTGCGTAAGATAGTATCGGGTACTTTTTTCCAACGCATCTTCGGTTACTTTGTGTTTGTCCTTGTCTTCAAATATCTGGTCATTGAATAGAAAGCCATGATCTGAAGTGATATAGACCTCTGTCACATTGTAGGATTCATGGAGCTTATGCACAAGCGTTTCCAATTCATTGATGGCATCCCGGCAACTGTCAACGATGTCTTTTGCTACCGCAGAATGGCTCTTGTCGTCAATGGTATTGTGCATGACGTATACCAGTGGATGTTTGAATATCTCCCTGTTCTTGTCTTGTTCATATTTCCCTACCGTTTCATAATCCACGCAGACAGCTCCTTGACGATAAGTGTCCACCTGTTCGGTACGTTTATCTATTGTGTTCAAAATCCGATCGTCCACGCCCATGTTTTGCGTGCCATCCACTTCCGCGTACAGCCGCAGGCTGCGATGCGGAAGCAATGCAGGTTTACAGAACTTCGTTTCAGAAGGCAGCATAGCAATCCCCATATTCAGTCGGGCTATATGTTTGCGTGCCGCCAATACGCCGATAAGTTCTTGCGCTACCTCATAACGAAGGGCATCACTTACGATAACTACCACTTTCTTTTGTATTCCTTTAATCAGGCTGTTGTAGAAATCCTGTTGTCTAAGTCCATGCACGGCGTTCATACCACCTGCATCTTTTACACAGTGCATCCATTCTAGATTGATGCGGTTACATAGTTTGGAATATTGTATATCCAAGTTCTGTTTCACTTTCTGTATAGCTTCATAAAGTGAGACGGTAGGGCTTATTTTATTGTAACATTCGATAGACTGCCTGTATAGCTGATCAAGTAGGAAGTATTCATTTTGATATTTGTTGAGATACTCATCCGGCTGATTCAAGGTGATGGAACCTAAAGATAATGTACATTCGTAATACCGGGCTACCAGTACAACATAATCGATCATGCCACCTATCTCATTATTGTTATTATACTTTATCCTTAATTCTTCCAATCTGTTAATCGCTTTTTTTGGAAACTCCATAATTGTTTTTTCCATTAAGCTGCGAAGAATAGGCAGGCAAAGTCCATCTGGTATGTAATAGTAGTTGGCATCTGTACCATACCATCGGATGATGTCATCGTCGTGAATATCAGCTCCTAATTCCTCAATAGTTTTCGTAAAGACTTCTATTGTTTTTGGATTGCTTATAGCTAATTCCAGAATACGATTCATCTGCTGCAAAGCAATAGTATCGGTTATTCTATATCCCTTGTAGTCATCTATGGAAACAGGAGCAAGGTTTTGTAGGATAGCATTGTATTTCAGTATTTCTACTATTTTTTTCACTTTTACATCAGTATTTTCATCTATCGTACAGCCAAAAATACAATCAAGCTTTTTGTTCAACTCCTGTTTTACCATCGGCGTACTATTCAACTTCACATAAAAATCGTTTTGTCTGTTCCGTTCTGAACTTTGGCCTAGAAATAAGATTCTCAATATAATATTGTCCCAATCCAATACACGACTTTGTCCTAAATATGAAGAAATAAATGCCCTGACCGCAATGTCCAACGAAATACTCCTATCTGCATAGTAGCTTTGCAGCAGCCGAAGCATACGTTCTGATTGCAACTGCTTGATATTTTTTTCCACGAAAGTAGCCATATCAGCCGGCAATCGGTATTGTTGCATATAGGCCACGTAATCCTGGTGATGATATTCCATATTGGCTGTCAGGACATCGAGCAGCGGGAACTTTTCCTGCAATGATTTTTGTTGTAATGGTGATTTCTGATGAAAATAAAGGATAACTTTGTCGTTTGCCCATTTCGTATCTAAATTATACTTCGTGGTGAACCAATCGCCTTTGAAGTCTACATAACGATACCCTTCTTTCCATTTTGCTTCAGCCAAGTCCATGGCGAGAAACTCGTCGTTAAAGACAAAAAGCACTTTCAGGTTTGGATTCCTGTCAAAGTAATTATATATTTTATCTGTTATTGTCATTTCTTTCTATATTTTTGATTACTGGCATTAGGATTATTGGGGTTTGTCATTTCCAAATATCCGGCTTCTATCAGACTTGTAATATAAGTATGGATGTTCTTGCTGTGATAGCTTACCCCAGCTCTTTCAAGTATTTCACGACTACTACGAGGTACGCTGCAAAAATTAACCACATCCTTTTGTTTGGGACTAAGTTTCATCCGGCGAGTGTCAGAGTCTGCTTTAGAATCGGGTATTAGAGTGTCAGAGCTTGCCGGTGAAGTGTCAGAGTTGGTGTCAGGGTCGTGCTTTTGAGTGCCTTGTGTAGTGTCAGAGTCAACAACTAAATCTGCATTTCTCTGTATTGTTATCAGGAACTCATGCATCCTTTCATCATTCTTGAACTCTACCTGCAATCCATCTTCCAAAGCACGTTGGATACCTGTGC
>OGYL01000534.1_pt1 | contig 30170 bp, 20 predicted proteins | sample 1576541 | NCBI WGS metagenome assembly OGYL01 (sample SAMEA3541551, study PRJEB24748) | human gut metagenome | biome: human gut; feature: human-associated habitat; material: faeces | place: China | collected 2012 | reverse complement strand
TCGCCGCCGACGGGCTTGCCGAGACGCTCCTCGGTAAGCCTCTTATGCTCGGCAACGCAACGTTGCGCCCAACGGTAGGTGCGTTCCACGGAACGTTCCTGGTAGCCGCGCGTGTTCATCAGTGTGGTCAGCTCGTCGAACGCGAACATGATGTCGGCGCCGATCTTATGCTGGATTCCCATTGAAATTTCGGCGGAAAAACGGTGCAGTGAGCCGTTGAGCGGCGATTTGAACGTTACGCCGTCCTCGTCCACGAACGCGAGGCGCTCCTTGCCTTCGGCGATCACGTCGTCTGATTTCATGCCGGTCACATCCATGGCGAGCGTCTTCTTGAAGCCCGCGCCGAGCGAAAGCACTTGGAAACCGCCGGAATCGGTGAATGTCGGACCGTTCCAATTCATGAATTTGGCAAGGCCGCCGGCTTCGTCGAGCACCTGTTCTCCGGGTCGTTCATACAGGTGGAACGCGTTGGACAGCAGGCATTGCGCGCCAAGATCCTTCATGGTTTCGGGCAGCACGGCCTTCATCGCGGCCTGCGTGGCCACCGGCACGAACGCCGGGGTGTGGATGTCGCCGTGGGGGGTGTGGATGATGCCGGTGCGTCCGTATCGCGCGCCGCCGCGGCCCTTGCCATCGGCCGCATCTGGCAGGCGGGTTTTCTGCTCGAAGTAGAACGCGTCGCGGCGGCCGGGCTTGCCGGGTTCCGCGCCGCGGGGATGCTCAATAAGGTTTTCGGTCGATGCCGCGCTGGTCGTGTTGCCTGCTGCGTCGTGCGTTGCGCGGGCTGCCGCGTTGGCCGCTGAGGTCTCGTGCGCCACCGCGCCGGTCCGTGGTTCGTTCAAGCTTGTCATGCTCTCAACTGTATGCGATAGCGCCGATTGCCGCGGTGGCGCCATCGGCGGTCGACGGTGGCATCGTATGGAGCAAACTGCCAAGCGATTCGATTGCTACTTTCAACAAACATTCAGGAAACTTCCAGAGCAGGTATCTTTACTCTTAGATAGCAGTTCGAGCGGCACGATTGCTGATCATGTTGAATGCCGCGAGACGAATAAGGAGCAACAATGGCTGAAGATAATAGCGATCAGAACATCGCCCAGCCGCAGGATGGCACGCAGCAGACCGCGCCGCAGACGCCGAGCGAGAACGTCGCCGACGAAGCACAGACTTCCGTTACCGAACCGATTGCAGTGCCGAACGCGGGCGAGCAGCCCACCACCGCCCTTCCTACCGTGGACGCGGCGGATGGCACGGCAGGCAATACCGCTGACGATACGCTGGATTATGCTTCCGCTGCCGGTGAACGCACGGTGATCAACAACGCGACGCAGGATGCGCCGACCGAACAGTACCGTCCGGCGCCCGAATACGGCGCGTACGGTCCGGTGCCGACGCCGCCGGCTGGCGATGCCAGCGGCCAGACCGTCCAGCAACCGCAGTACGGCGCGCAGCAGCAGGGCCAGCCGCAGGACAACCGTCCGTCGTTCTTCGGCGCTTTCGGCAACCCGTATACGACCGGCAATCAGCGGAACAATGGCAATCCGTTCGGCAATCCGTTTGGCGGCTCGTCCGCGCAGAACGGCGCGCAGCAGAACAATCAGCAGCAGCCGCAGTACGGCGCGAACATGCCCCCTGCGGGACCGGGCAACCGCAATCCGTTCGGCGCTCCGGGGCAGGGCTTCCCGAACCAGCCGAACCAGACGCCGGTCGTCACCAAGCAGAAGTCCGGCATGACCAGCCATGTGGTCACCGCCGTTGTGGCCGCACTGGTGTCCGGCGCGCTGTGCCTCGGCGTCGGCTTCACCGCGATCACCAACGGTTGGGTGCATGTGCCGACCTCCAGCTCGCTGTCCGACGTCAAGTCCAACACGTCCGGTTCCGGTTCCGCCAAGGCGAAGTCCGGTACGGCGGTCGATTGGACCGCGGTGGCCAAGGAAGTGTCCGATTCCGTGGTGGCCATCGACGTGGCGACCAGCGACGGCGAAGCCAAGGGCTCCGGCGTGGTGATCAGCGACAAGGGCTATATCGCCACCAATAACCACGTGATTTCCGGCGCGCAGCAGATTCAGGTGACGCTCGCCAGCGGCGCCGTCTATTCCGCGAAGGTGGTCGGCACCGACACCACCACCGATTTGGCCGTGATCAAGCTTGACAATCCGCCGAGCGATCTGAAAGTCGCGGAATTCGCCGATTCCGACAATCTCGCCGTCGGCGAGGCCGTCATGGCGATCGGCAATCCGCTCGGCTACGACGACACCGCCACCACCGGCATCGTGTCCGCGCTCAACCGCCCGGTGACCGTGACCGATGATGACAACAACGCCATCGTCACCAATGCCGTGCAGATCGACGCGGCCATCAACCCGGGCAACTCCGGCGGCCCGACCTTTAATGCGGCCGGCCAGGTGATCGGCATCAACTCGTCCATCGCCTCCACTGCGAGCTCGTCCGGTACTGCCGGTTCGATTGGTATTGGCTTCGCCATCCCGTCGAACCTCGTCAAGCGCGTGACCAACGAGATCATCGACAATGGTTCCGTGAAGCATGTGGCGCTCGGCATCACCATCAAGAGCTCCTCGGTGGAAGCGGACGGTGTGACCCGCGGCTGCGCCCAGGTGCAGGCCGTGACCGACGGTGGCCCGGCGTCCAAGGCCGGCGTGAAGGCCGGCGACTCCATCGTGGCGTTCAACGGAAAGGCAGTGAACAACAACTACTCGCTGCTCGGTTACGTGCGCGCCTCCGCCATGGGAGACAAGGTGAAGCTGACCGTTGTGCGCGGCGGCAACACCATGGATCTCGAAGTGACGCTCGACCAGGAAGAGACCAAGACGAACTCCTCCAACAAGCAGGAACAGCGTCAGCAGAACAACGGCAACGACGATAACGGCAACGGCCAGAATGGCGGCAGCCAGAACGGCCAGAATGGCGGTAACGGCAACAACGGCGACGGCGGTGGCCTGTTCGATCCGTTCGGTCTGTGGTAAAGCCGGATGCGCGGCATCGTACGGCAACGTACGGTGTGCGGCGTTCATGCCGACAGCGATACGGGTGGCTGCCACCCGATAGGCTGACGGCGAAGCCGCAACCGCAATCCGCGTAATCGCGGAAAACGCTGAACAAGCCGAAAAACGACGGAAAACAAGGGCTGTGCGAGCAATCGCACGGCCCTTTTCGTATGCGCGGAACGCGCGCGACGAACGGAAGCACACGCAAACGGCCGCGGCAATCGCAATGCTCTGTTATGCTGGAAATATCTTTTTACGCCGTGTATCGAGGGTCCGCGCAGGCGGGGCGCCGATGGGTTAACAAGGCGTCCGATACGAGCGTAAGGAGATTCTCATGCGTAGAATCATTTCCATTTGCAAAGAAGTTCCGCTGCTGCCGATCGCCATCATTGCCGCGATTCCGTTGGCATTGCTGGGTTCGTGGCGTCCGTGGGAGGCTGCGGGCGTCTCGCTGACTTTCGGACCGTTCAATCCGGGTGTCGGGCAGTGGATCGTGATCGCGCTGGTCGTGTACACGATTGTGGTGACTGTGATCGGCATGATTGACGATTTGCGGCACGGTCACGTCGGTGTGGATTTGCTTGCGGTTATTGCGATCGCGTCGACGGTGGCGGTGCAGGAATACTGGGCTGCGTGGGCCGTGGTGCTGATGATTTCCTCCGGCGAGGCGATTGAGGAATTCGCACAGTCGAAGGCGGAAGGCAACCTGACGGCGCTGGTTGATGCGGCGCCGCGGACCGCGCACGTGGTGACGTTGCCGGGCGTGGGTGCACGTGCGGCGGCTGCCGGGGCCGACGGTACTGCCGGTGATGCTGAGGGCGACATGACGGCGGACGGCTTTCGCAAGGTCGCCAGTGTGGATGTGCCTAACGCTGCGGAAACGAATAAGTCCACCACCCAAACCAAGCCTTACGACGCGGCCGGCGAGCATTTCGAAACCGTTCCGGTCGACCAGGTCAAGCTTGGCGACGTGATCCTCGTGCTGCCGGGCGAAACGGTGCCGGTCGACGGCGAACTGCTGTCGGGCGTCGCCACGTTGGATCTGAGCAATATCAACGGCGAGCCGGTGCCGCGCGAAGTGTATGCGGGCGCGCGCGTGCTGTCGGGTGCGGTCAACGGATCGACCGCGCTGACGATGCGTGCCACGCAATTGGCGCAGGATTCGCAGTATCAGAAGATCCTCGAACTGGTGTCTTCGGCGCAGCAATCGCGCCCGACCGTCGTCAAAACCGCCGATGTGCTGGCGGTGCCGTTCACCATTCTTTCGCTGGCGATCGCCGGCATCGCGTGGGCCGTCGCAGGCACGCCATTGCGATTCGCGCAGGTGCTGGTTTTGGCCACGCCCTGCCCGCTGCTGATCGCCGCTCCCGTCGCGTACGTGGCCGGCACCGGTCGCCTTGCCAAGGCGGGCATTCTTATCAAAGCGCAGGACGTGCTGGAAAACTTGGGCCGCGTATCGCATATCTTCTTCGACAAAACCGGCACGCTTACCGTCAAGCAGCCGCAGGTCGTGCGCGTCGAGAAGCCGTTCGAAAACAGCTCGCCGTACGACGAGAACCACATTCTGATGATGGCCGGCGTGGTGGAAGGCTACTCGGTGCACATTCTGTCGAAGGGCATCGCGGCGGCCGGGCAGAAGGCCATGCAGGAACTGTACGCGCGCTATGAGAACGGGCAGCGGCTGTGCGCCGAACGCGATCTGCCGGGGCATGGACGCGATTACCCCGTGGTGAAGAACATCGAGGAACAGTCGGGCAAGGGTGTGTCCGGCGAGGTGAACGGGCATGCCGTGCGCGTGGGTCGTTTCGCGTACGTGACGGCCGACGAGGCCGGCTTCACGCATGTGCTGGGCGCAGGGGTGGCGGCCGGTACTGCGGCTGGTGCTGTGGCCGATAGCGCGGTTGGCGATTCGGCGACCGGTACCGCTGCCGGCGCTTCCAAGAAGCCGGAGGTGAATTCGCTGTTCGCACCTCTCGAACCGGACGAAATGGCCGCATACGTGGCGATCGACGGCAAGCTCGCCGCGCGCATCGTGCTGCGTGACGTGCCGCGCGAAAATGCGAAATCGTCCCTTGAAAAACTGCACCGGCTCGGCGTGAAGAAACTGTCCATGCTCACCGGCGACAAGGAGGCTTCCGCACGCATCATCGCGGGCGAGGTCGGCATCGACGACGTGCAATCCGAACTCTTCCCCGAAGGCAAGGTCGCGGCCGTCAAGAACGCCACGGAAGACGCGCACCAAAACCAGCCGGCGTGGGACAAGGTCGTACAGCGCGTGGTCGGCGAATCCATGACCCGACAGGTGACGATGATGGTCGGCGACGGCGTGAACGACGCCCCCGTGCTGGCGGTTGCGGACATCGGCATGGCCATGACCGACGGCACGTCCACCGCCGCGTCCGAATCGGCGCAGGTGGTCATCATGAACGACGACATCGCCTCCGTGCCGCGCGCCATCGCCATCGCCCGCCGCACGAAGAAAGTGATGCTGCAGGCGGTGCTGGTCGGCCTTGGATTGGCGATTATCGGCATGGTCGCGGCCGCGTTCAACCTCATTCCGGTGGTCGTCGGCGCGTTCATGCAGGAAGCGATCGACGTGGTCAGCATCCTGTGGGCGCTCACCGCCCTGCTCGACCGCGAGTAGCGCCGGTTGCGGCGACGAGCCGTGCGGAGGCTGAACCGCGTTGCGCCGTGCTACATCGAGCTGGGCGAGATTTCGCCAGCGATGTTCCGGCGCATCCACGTGCCGAAATCGGCCGCATCCACGCCCTGCGACAGCAGGAACATGATCTTCGCGTACGTGGCTTCCAGCGTCATGTCGCCCGATCCGATCGCACCGGCGCGGGCAATCGCGTCGCCCGTCTCGTAATGGCCGAGCAGCACTTCCGCCTGCTGGCATTGCGATGCGATGACGACAGGCACGCCGTCATGCAGCACGTCGGCGATCACGTCGGTCAGTCCTGGCTCGTCGCTCGGCACATTGCCAACGCCGTACGCGCGCAACAGCACCGCTTCCGGACGAGGGTCGAGCATCGCGGCCAATCGCGCGGCGGAAATGCCGGGAGCCATGTCGATCACGGCCACATCGTGACGGGAGTAGGGCAGCGGCGACGCCCAACCGCAACTGGAGCCGGCCGAATCACCCGCATACCAATGCCACGGCGTGCCGGTACGTGCCAGCGGGCCGGTGGACGGCGCCGAAAACCCTTCGAACGCCCAGCTTGACGATTTGCTCACACGGTTGCCGGCGAACAGATGATGGCCGAAGAACAGGCCGACGCCATGAAAACGTCCGCTCATCGCGGCGTTCAGCGCACCCGTGACGTTCGCGGTGGCGTCCGATTCGATTTTGCCGAGCGGATGCTGCGACCCCGTGAAAATCACAGGCTTGCCGAAACCGGTCAGCGCGTAAGACAGCGCGGCGCTCGAATAGCTCATCGTATCGGTGCCGTGCATCACCACGAATGCGTCGGCGTCATCGCGGTGCGCGCGCAGGTCGTCCGCCATCGTCTGCCAATTGTCGGGCGTCGCGTTCGACGAATCGATCAGCGGGTCCAGCTCGGTGAACGAGAACAAGCTCGGGTCCAGATGCGCGTCCTCAATCAGCCGGCGCAGCCAGCCGCGCATATCGGCGCCCGGAACCAGACCGTTCGGTGACTCGACCATACCGATGGTGCCGCCGGTATACGTGATGTGAATGCGCATATGCCCACCCTCTTACGATAAGGACCTTCTTTAGTGAGGGACCGATTGTGATCTTCTGCGATTGTACGTTCTCCTGCGCCGGCACATGGGCCGGGCTGCGCGTTGCGAGGCAAGTAAGGGAATCGCAAGAAAGTGCCGTATGCCCCCTGTTGGAAATGCAGGGAATATATTAGGCTGGAACATATGAGCGAAACCAACGAACTTCGTATTGCTGTAATCGGCGCCGGCCCCGCAGGCGTCTACTCTTCCGATATTTTCCTGCGCCAGCTGGGCAAGCTCGGCGAAGAGCTGGGACTGGGCACCAAGGCCCGCATCGACCTGTTCGAAAAGCTGCCGGTGCCGTTCGGCCTGGTGCGCTACGGCGTGGCCCCCGACCACCCTTCCATCAAATTCATCGCATCCGCTCTCGAGAAGACGCTCGACAACCCAGACATCCACCTGTACTGCGACGTGGAATTCGGCAAGGACGTGACGCTTGACGAGCTGCTGGAACGTTACGACGCGGTGCTGTTCGCCACTGGTGCCGTCGAAGACAAGCCGCTCGGCCTGCCGGGCGCCGACTTGGACGGCGTGTACGGTGCCGCCAAGTTCGTGGAATGGTACGACGGTTACCCGACCGGCGCCCGCGAATGGCCGCTCGATGCCGAGGAAGTCGCTGTGATCGGCGGCGGCAACGTGGCCATGGACGTGGCGCGCGAGCTGATGCGCAACGCCGACGACCTGAAGGAACGCACCGACATTCCGGACAACGTGTACGAGGGCATCAAGGCCAACAAGGCCAAGACCCTGCATCTGTTCATCCGCCGTGGCGTGGCTCAGGCCAAGTTCTCCGTGCAGGAGCTGCGCGAAATGGAGAAGCTGCCGGGCGTGCAGCTGATCATCAACGAAGACGACTTCGATCTGGACGACGACACTATCGAGGAGGCCGGCAAGGACAAGCTGACCCGTCAGATGGTCGAGGAGCTGTTCACCATCCGCGAGATGGCCGAGGACATGGAAGACGACGGCGACACCGATTTCGAAGGCAACCCGGCGGATCGCAAGTACTACATCCACTTCAATTTCGCTCCGGTCGAAGTGCTGGGCGAGGATGGCAAGGTCGTCGGCATCCGCGTCGAGAAGACCGAGACCTCCGCGGACGGCAAGATGACTCGCACCGGCGAATTCGAAGAGTACCCGGTGCAGGCCGTGTACCATGCGATCGGCTACAAGCCGGCCACCGCGCCGGGCATCGCGTACGACGAGCGTCGCGCGCACCTGGCCAACGCGAACGGCGACGGCCGCATCACCACGGAGGCCTCCGGCGAGGGCGCGCAGGTGCGTGAGCGTCTGTACGCCACCGGTTGGGCCAAGCGTGGTCCGGTCGGCCTGATCGGATCCACCAAGTCCGACGCGCTGCTCATCGTCACCAACATGCTCGAGGACCTGTCCAAGGCCGCCGAAGGCGGTCGCGTGGCCGCTGACCGCGATCCGGAATCCATCGACCGTCTGCTGGCTTCCCGCGGTGTCAAGCCGATCGACTTCGCCGGCTGGAAGAAGGTCGACGCGTTCGAACGTGCCGAAGGCGCGAAGGAAGGCCGCGAGCACAAGAAGGTCATCGACCCGGAGCAGATGCGCGCGCTGGCGCATGCCTGAATCGGGCCGGCTGGAATTAGGGTGGGAGTGCTGACTTCCTGACACCCTAACTCCAAGCCTTTTAACGCAATCTAGTGACGCCCTGCACGTCCGATTCCTCTGAATCGGACGTGCAGGGCGTTAGTTTTTGCCGCTTTAGTGGTCGATTTTCGGCGGACTGGTCGCGTAGCGTGCGTTTTCGATCGCACAACCGCCCGTTTCTCCAGAATCGGACATACGCGGTCGTTTTGACCTATTACCCCCGAAGTTCGGGTCCATGCGCTAGGCTGACCCCAGTGAAACGCGGTGCGCAATATCATCGCAAACGGATGCGGGCATTGAAATCTAAGGTTGTGAAGTCGGCATGAACTTTGGAAAACACGTCAAGCGCAAGGCACTGTACTGCTGTTCCGTGTCCGTCGTGGGCCTGCTGATCGCCTGCCTGATCGGCTTCGCCATGGGCGTGGGTCTTGTCGATGTGCATCTCGAAGAGGAAGCCCACGCAGCGGCGTCCTCGGGAACGTCTTCGGAAACGTCCTCCACGTCGGGCGCGCTTAAGCAAAACAGCGCGTCGCAATCGCAGACACAAGCCGTCTCGTCGCCGACGCAGGTCGCGCTGGACGGCATTTCCGCAGTCGAGGGCAGCGCCACGATCACAACGCAGGGCTTCACGCTAAGCGCCGATTCGCAGGCCGCCGTGCAGTCTCAAATCGCTACTTTCGAAGCCGACGGATATACCGCATCATTCGTGCTCGCCGACATCACGACCGGCCGCACGATCGCATACAACGCCGATGCACAGATCTATTCGGCCTCGTCGGCGAAGGCGCCATACCTGATATCGCTGTTCTCAACGGGCACCGTCGACCTGAACAGCGTGGCCCAATCCGCTGACGCGCAGTCCGCCACCGTCCACCAGAAGGTCGACGCCGTCCTGCGCAATTCCGACAACGCGTCTTACGACTGGCTGTACAAAACGTATGGCCTCGACTGCTTCAACACGTGGGCCGAACAGGCGGGCGCGGCTTCCAGAATGGGTGATCGCGGCGGGTACCTGTTCACCTCCGCGCGCGACATGGCCAAACTGTGGACCGCCGGATACGGTTTCCTGTTCGCCGGGCAAACGGCGGGGGTGCAGAACATCACGCCCGAATCGCTGCAATGGCTGTCCGGAGACATGACGAATTCGCTGAACTCCTGCATCCACGCGGCCCTTGGCGATGCGGACACCGTGTACACGAAGGCCGGATGGATCAACGGCGAAGGCGGTTTGTACGCGCTGAACGATGCCGGACTGGTGATGTCGCAGTCGGGCACGTACGTGCTGGCGGTGCTGACGAACGCGTGCGGCCGCAACGATTTGCTGACCAGCCTGATCGGCACGCTTGACGCAGTGCATTCAGGGGATATGCGGGGGTAATACGTTTCAAGTTGGGGTGACTCTCGCCGTGCCGCAGATAGGTCTATGGCCGATGCTGTAGCGTCGTTGCGTGGCATGTTTCTAGATGTTGCAAATCCGCCCTTCAGCTTGTATACAGCAAAATCCCAGCCTGAATTCCTAGGCTGGTGGCCATGAACGGCAAATTGCAGGTGCACGGCCATTGCAATGGCTTGAAAACAACGCTTTTGTTCGCGTTGATGTGGGGCGTCATCATGCTCATCTGGTGGGCGACCGGCGCCAGTCAAAGCACGCTCGGCTACTACATTCTCATCGGCCTGGGCTCCACGTTCGTCTCCTACTGGTTTTCCGACAAACTGGCGATCGCCAGCATGCACGCTCGACAGGTGAGCGAGCAGGAAGCCCCCGTACTATACAAGATCGTCCGCGAGCTATCGGCGAAGGCAGGCAAGCCGATGCCGCGCATCTACATCGCCCCCACCATGAGCCCCAACGCGTTCGCGACGGGGCGCAACGAACGACACGCGGCGGTCTGCTGCACGCAAGGCATCCTACAGACGCTTAACGAACGTGAGATTCGCGGCGTGCTCGGACACGAACTCATGCACGTCTACAACCACGACATTCTGACGTCCGCAATCGCCTCCGCCATGGCCACCGTCATCTCGTACCTCGGCTACTCGCTCATGTATTTCGGCGGCGGCCGTTCGCGTGACGACCGCGACGATTCGGCGTCCGGCGGCTTGGGATTGCTGGGTGTGCTGCTGAGCGCGATTCTGGCGCCGATCGCAGCGTCGCTGATACAGATGGCAATCTCCCGCACACGCGAATACGACGCCGACGAAGACGGTTCCAAGTTGACGGAGGATCCGGAAGCGCTCGCTTCCGCGTTGAGCAAGATTTCCGGCGGTGCAGCCGCGATGCCGATGGAGAAGACCGCCGGCACGCAGTCGGTGGCTGCGATGATGATCGCCAGTCCGTTCTCTGCGGAGGGCTTCTCGCGCCTGTTTTCCACGCATCCGCCGATTCAGGACCGCATTGCGCGGCTCATGCAGATGGGTCAGGAGATGCGGCAGCAGGGCGTGCAGTCCGGATATTTGGCCGGTGGCTATGCCACGAGCGGCGTTGCGGCGGCGGATATTCGGCAAGGCGGACGTTCTGCGATGGCTGGTGCCGGTGGGCCGCAATTTGGAACGCAGTATGGATTCGCGCATGATTCGGGCGGCTCGGCTGGCAGATATTCTCGCGACTATTCGCAGCGGCCGCGTGGTTGAGTCTCCGTGATATTGCGGAAAATTGGTATCGCATGTCGGTCTGTGTCCGCATACGCATCCGTTGCGTGCTAGACTAATGGCTCGTGCCCAAAAGGCACACCTTGCGGATGTAGTTCATCGGTAGAACGAAAGCTTCCCAAGCTTTAAAGGCGGGTTCGACTCCCGTCATCCGCTCCATTCGAAACCCTTGGAATCGTTGGAATTTCAAGGGTTTTTCTATTGTCGTAAAAGACCCGTGAAGCCAACTTCGCGTCGCGCAACTGTCGGTTGCGTCGCAAAATTTGGTTGCGAATCGCAATGCAACCGCAAGATGGTGGCGTGGAACGCGACGTTTGTGACAAGCTGCTGATGCTTTGCGACATGTTCGGTGTGACGTTGGATGATTTGGTCATGGGCGACGTGTGCGCGTCGGCGGGCCGTGGAGGTGCGGGACGCGTGGGCTGTGTGGATGCGGGACGCATGGACTTGGCTGCCGATACGGCTGGTGTGGCAGCGTCGGATGGGGTGGTTGACTCTGCTGTTGGTGCGGTTCCGGGGGTAATCGGGTTCGCGGCATCGCAGGTTGCAGGAGTGTCCGATTCTGCAGAATCGGACACTCGTGGAGGGCGATGGGTAGGCTGGAGCCCGTGAACACGAACCAGAAGTCCCCCTCCGATTCCGGCGCAAACCACCCCACCGGCAACTCCTGCAATCCGCTACTCGGCCATGCCACATCACACGCGGCGACACTCATCGGCCTGTTCGCAATCGTCCTGTGGGGCTTCATGGCCGGCCTCGTGCGACTGGTCTCCGAATCGTTCGGCGCCACGCTCGGTTCGGCGCTCATCTACACCGTCGGTGGTGTCATGCTGTTCATTGTGCGCCGTCCGAAACCAATCCGCGAAGCGCCATGCAAGTACCTCATCGCAGGCGGACTCATGTTCATCGCATACGAGGCGTCAATCTCGCTGTCGATCGGCCTGGCCACAACGAACGCGCAATCCGTGGAAGTCAGCCTTGTCAACTACTTGTGGCCGACGCTGCTGGTGCTGATGACCGCAGCGGTATCGCACAAACGTGGTGCGGTCGCCAAAGCGATTCCTGGCGCGGTGATCGCAACCATCGGTGTGGCGATGGCGGTTGGCGGAGAAAGCCTTGATATGCAGGAAGCGGTCCACAATATCGCCAGTAACCCCCTACCGTATGTGCTCGCGTTTGTTGGCGCCTTTATTTGGGCGATTTATGCGACTTTTACGCCGTCGTTGTCCGGCGGTTACGACGGCACGACGATTTTCTTCTGCTGTGTGGCCGTTGTACTGTGGACCATCCATTTCGTTTCGGGAGACGGTTTGCCGGACACGGCGCCCGGCATCGGTGGATATGCTGCGCTGATTGCGTGCGCCGCTTCGATTTCGGGCGGCTACGCGTGCTGGGGATACGGCATGTTGCACGGCAGTATGGAAACGCTTGCGATTGGTTCGTACGCGACTCCGCTGTTTTCCACGGCTTCTAGCACGCTTCTGTTGGGCGTGGCGCTGGGCATGCCGTTCTGGATCGGTGTTGTGCTGGTGGTTGCCGGTTCTCTGATCAACGTGTGGTTTGCACGGTGCCCCTGAGTGTCCGTTTCTCCCGAATCGGACAACCTGGGGTGACCGGATGACGCGTGGGTGGCTGATTCGGGGGGATCGGACACTTGTTGGTGCGTGAGGAGGCGACATGTGGGGTAGTGGCGGCGCAGAGGAGCGCCGGGATGGCGCAGCGGTACGTAAGGGAAGTGACTGGGCAGGACAATGCCCTACGCCTCCACGCTAGCTTAGGTTTTTGCCGGCTGGTCGATGGTGACGAATTCGTGGCTTTGGGTTTTCAGGTCGTCGATGATGGCGGGCAGCGCGTTCACGTGTACCAGCCGAAACCGATCTAAACCGGCTCAAACCAGCCCGTTCAAATCCGCCTCGTCACATCACCTTGGTGGACTCCAGATTGCGGCTCACCCAGTTGTTCAACCGGATCACCGGCTTGCGCAACACCAATCCCAGCAGCAGCGAAGGAATCAGGAACAAGGCGAGATACACCATGTCAAGCAGGTACTCATTGCCGTATGATCCGGCCATCGCGGCGTGCATGGCATCGATGGCGTGCGGGAATGGTAGGAACGGGTAGAGCATTTGGAAGAACTTCGGCAGCGTCTCGATAGGGAACGTACCGCCCGAACCGGCGACCTGCATCACCAGCAGCACCACGGCCACGGCCTTGCCGATATCGCCGAACGACACGGTCAGCGTATACACGATATTCGAGAACACGAGCGCGGCAAGCCACCCCACGGCAAGGAACTGCAGCGCATGATTCGCCTGCACGCCAAGGAAATACGTGTCACCCAGGCAAACCAGTGTGCCCTGCAGCAACGCGAGCAGTGCGAAGATCGCGTACCGTCCGAAATACTCGTGGTCGAGGCGCAGTCCCCAACGTGAGGCGTTCCCCGGGCCGGACGGGCCGGCGATGCGCGGCAGCGTGTCGCCCAAGCCCAGCACATGCGCCTTCTCGCGGTCCGAAATCGTCACTTTCAGCATGGCGCACAGGATGATCGCACCCACCCAGATTGACAGGATCGTATAGAACGGCGCCATGGCCGAACCGTAGTTCGCGATCGGGTACACCGAGACGCGATGCAGTGCGACGGGCGCGGAAATCAGCGTGGACAGTGTGGACGCGTTGGCGGTGGCCAGTGCACGTAGTTCGTCCGATTCGCCCGAATCGGCGTCGTTGTCACCGTCGCCACCATCGCTGTTGCCGTCACCGGCGTTTCCGCCCGTCTCCAGCTTCGTGATCAGCTCCTTCACCGTCGCTGCCGACGAGTCGAGTTTCTTCGCGATCGCGCCGAGCGTGGAACGGATGGACGTCACATTCGTCCCCACATCGCCCGTCACATCGTCCAGACCGTCGGCGGTGCCGCTCAGCTGGGTGATCATGCTGTCGGTTTGGGAGATCAGCGTGCTGACTGTGGAGGCGAGCGCGTCGATTTTCGGCTTGACGTTCGTGGCGTAATCGTCGCGCACATTGCTGATCGACTGCTTCGCGGAGGTGATGCGGTTCAGGATCTCCTTGCGGGAGCTTTCCGCGGCTGCGGTATCCTGCGTGACCTGCGTGGAAGCGTCTTTCAGCTGCTGCGCGAGCTTCTGCGAATCGCCTTTGGCGGCTTCCAGCAGCGTGATCTCCCGGTCGATGGCTTCCAGCAGCGCCTGTTTCGCGGAATCACTGTCCGGTAGTTGTTCCACCGATTCGCGCATGTGGTTGAGGCTTGTGATGTACGTGTCGTACAGCGATTCGCCGCTGGAGATTTGTTCGCTCAACGTTGCCAACTGGCTGGCTGCGGTGTCTGAGTCCTTGCCGATCGCGTCGAACGCCTTGTTCACCTTGGCAGCTACTTGGTCGAACGCGCCTGACACCTGGTCGAGCGCGGTGTTCACCGAGGAGGTGACGTTCGCACCTGCAGAAGTGAGTGACGTGGCACCTGATTTGCCTTGCTTCAACGCGTTCTGGGCCTGTTTGCCCGCCTTGGTCGCCGAGGCGAGCAGTTTGCCCGTGGAATCCACGATGTCGTTCGCCGAGCCGAGCAGCTGCGAATACGACGTCACCTGCTGCGATGCGCCGCTCAGCGTATCCGCCATGGTGGTGAGATTGCCGTTGAGGTTGCGCATGTATTCGGCCATTTGCGGGCTTTGCGAATAGTGTAGGATGCTTGAGGCCAGGTCGAGTCCGACTTGCGCAATCGTTTTGGCGAAGGTTTTGTCGATCGTGTTGACCACGGTTGTCGCGCCCTGATCGGTGATATGCGGGGCGATCGGGTTGATTTTCTCGTTCAGATAGTACTTGAGCTGCGCGTGTTTGATGTCGGGGGAGAACAGCGTCATCATGTCGGCGCTGAAACCTTTCGGAATTACGATCGCCGCATAGTATTCGCCGGATTTCACCCCGTCGATTGCCTTGTCGCTTTTCACGAACTGCCAGTCCAGCTGGTCGTTGGCATGCAGTGTGCTGATGATGGTTTCGCCCACGTTGACGCGCACCGGTATGAGATCCGACTTGTAACCCTTGTCGTTATTGGCCACGGCGACCTTCAATGCCTTGGTGTTGCCGTAGGGGTCCCAGCTGGCCGCGATGTTGAACCAGGCGTACAGCGCCGGCACCACCACCAGGCCCATCGAGACGATCACGGCGATCACGTTGCGGGTGGCATGGCACATGTCCCGCTTGAAGATGCCCCAGATCATTTTCACTGTTCGTTCCCCTCCTCACGCAGACTCCTGCCAGCATTTCCGTCCGTGTTTCCAGCCGCATACTCAGCCGCATGTTCAGTCGCATGTCCGGCCAAACCACCATGCGCAACCTCATACAGCCTCGTACGTACGGCATGCATCGGCTTGTAATGCATGCCCGGCCGGAACAGCAGGTTCTCGTGCAGGATCGCGCTGCGGAACTCTTCCGCACTCATCGCTTCCTCGCCCAGATAATTCGCATACCGTTCGCGCAGATACTCCACCACGATGAGATACGTGTCGATGGCGATGATCGAAATGATCCAACCGAGCAGCATGGCGAGCTTCATGCGCGTGATGAATAGCAATAGCAGGAACACGAACGGCAGTACCGCCAGCGCGAGGAATCCCCAACGCACCAGGCGCGGGTACAGGCGGAAGAAATGAATCGCCCGTCTGCGGGCGAGTTCGGGGAACTCCTCGGCGATCTGCTGCGCGGTCTCGGTGAGCCGCAACGGTTCCACCGTGCCTTCGTTATGTTCGGTGATCATCAGATCAGTGTCCGCCAGACGGTTGTCGAACAGGCGGTTGAGGTTCAACGCCAGCTTGCGGACCACCAAGCCGATGAACAGCGCCACAGGCAGATACCAGAACAGCGAGAGCATGTCGATCCAATAATGGTTGGCATACATGCCGCCGATCGGCCCGCGCATCGCGTTGATGCCGTAGGTGAACGGTAGGAACGGTTTCAGACGGCGGAAGAATTCCGGCATCATCTCGATGGGGTAGAGGCCTGCCGCGCCCGGAATCTGGATGATCACCAGAATCACGGCGACGGCCTTGCCGATATGCCGGAACGCCACGGCGAGCGCGTAAATGATGTTCACGTAGACGAACGAGGCGAAAATGCCGGCGAGGATGAACAGGAACGGATGCTCGCATTGGATGCCCAGCGCGAGATCGCCGATCGTGGCGATGATCGCCTGCAGGAATCCGACCGTGACGAACAGCAGCCAACGGCCCATATAGCCTTGGCGTGGCGTGTACATGCGGATCTTCTCATCGCGGTCCACTTCAAGCTTGTAGATCGCGACGAGCACGAATCCGCCGACCCACAGCGCAAGATTCGTGTAGAACGGCGTGACCGCGGAACCATAGTTTTTGACCGGGTAGAGGACCTGTTCGTCCAAATGCACCGGCCCCCCCACGAACGAGCCGACCTCGCTCGCGTCAAGTCCGAGCGCTTGGGAAAGCTGCTGGAACATCGCCGAACTGCTCAACGCGGCCACATCGGTGCGCGTGGTGTTGAGCTGTTTGGCGAGATTGGCGAGCTGTGTCTGCGTGCCAGCAATGGTGGTGTTCGTTTGGGTCACGGTGCGCGACAACTGGTCGAGCAGCCCGTTGCCCTGTTCCAGCGTGCTTTGCAGCGTGGTAAGCGTGCCGGACAGCGACCCATTGGCCAGGCTGAGTGTATCGAGCCCGGTGTTGAGATTCGGCATGACCGTGCCGGTGATGGTCGTGTGTGCGCTCGCCATCGACGCCGTGCCGTTCTTCGCCAGCGTGGTGACATCGTCGTTGAACCCGTTCGCGGTGTTCTTCCCCGCGTTGATCGCAGCCGTGGTGTCCTGATCGAAGGTGTCGATGCGCTGCTGCTGGAACGTCAGCTGTTTGCGGGCTTCGGCGAGCTGCGCGGAAAGATCCTTATACGTTTGGCTGTTCGGATCCAGCTGGCTGGCCTGCAACGCCTTCTCCACGCCGTCGAGCACATTGCCGGTGGTGGCGTTGACGTGATGCATGGTGCTGGACACTTGGTCGAGCGCGTCCTGCGTGGTGTTCAGTCCGCTGAGCACGGTGCCGGTGGCATTGCTCACGTTGACCTGCAGGCCGGACAGTTGCGTGCTGCCGTTGTCGAGCGCTCCGACCAGCGTGTTCGAGAATCGTTCGGTTTGTGTGCGCGTCTCGCTCAGCAAGTCGGACGCCTTGCCGACGGTGTCAAGCGAGTTGGTGATTTCCGAGGCGAGCGCGATGTTGGACTGTTTGGCCGAATCGATGGTGGTGAGGGCCTTGTCGAGCGTGGAGCGGGTGTCGCGCAGCTGCTGTTGGACGGTTTCGAGCTGGTTGATGGTGTCGGTCAGATCGTTGACGACGTCGCTTTGCGCGCTTTTCACGCTGCCGGTGGTTTCTCCCGCTGCCTCCTTCACTTCCTTTGCCACGGCGTCGGCCACGCTGGAAACGAAAGTGGTGTTGATCTGCTCGTCGATCGTGGTCGCGCCCGTATCGGTGATTTTCGGCGCGATCGCGTTCAGCTTTTCGTTGATGTAGTACGTGATCGACGGTCGGTCGCCTTTACCGGTGACGGTGCCGATTAGTCTGGAGCTGAAGTCTTCCGGCAGTACGATCGCCGCATAGTATTTGCCGGATTCCACGCCTTCGATGGCTTGCTGCTTGGGAACGAAACGCCAGCCGAGCTGATGGTTCTTCTTAAGCTGGTTGACGGTCTGCTGGCCAGCGTCGAGATGGCCGACCAGCGTGGAGGTTGTGCCCTTGTCCTCGTTCGCCACAGCGACTTGGATGTTGCCCGTGTTCGCGTACGGGTCCCAGTTGGCGAGGATATTGCACCATGCGTACAGTGATGGGATGATGGCCACACCCAGCGTGACGACGAGCGCCACGGGGTTCTTCAGAATGCGTTTCACGTCTCGAAGGAAGATGGCGAAAACCTGGTGCATCAAGCCTCCTCGCGGGTATTGGTCGCAACATCTACGTGCGGCGGCATGCCCGTGCGGGAACACCCGGTTGGGCTCTTCGTCGCGCGATCCGGTGGACATTCTATGACTTCCGATGGAACGATCGCAATGGTTTCGCCATGTTTATTGGTCGGTCCCGCAAGTGTCGGGATATGAGACGAAAACGCTCGGCATATGGCTCTAGTGGGGCGGGCGACCTGGATATGGAGCGGACGGTCGGGAAAACGGAAAGGAAAGATGGCGAATGTTGTCACATGACAAGTGGGATAGGGTTGGGCGATAATGGAGGCATGACTATTGCAACGCCGGAACGTTATGCGCAAATGCTGGACGCCGCACGCCGCGGCGGTTACGCCTATCCCGCGATCAATGTGACCAGCACGCAGACCCTGAACGCCGCACTCCAGGGTTTCGCCGAGGCGGAATCCGATGGCATCATCCAAGTCTCCGTAGGTGGCGCCGCCTACTTCTCCGGGCAACGCGTCAACGACCGCGTTACCGGCTCGCTTGCCTTCGCAGCCTTCGCGCACGAAGTCGCGGCGAAATACCCCAACATCACCATCGCCCTGCACACCGACCACTGCGCCAAACAGTATTTGGACGAATGGGTGCGCCTCTTGCTCGACCATGAAGTCGAACAGGTGAAGCACGGTCAGGAACCGACCTTCCAGTCACACATGTGGGACGGTTCCACAGTGCCGCTGGATGAAAACCTCGACATCGCAGAAGAACTGCTCGACAAATCCCAAGCCGCGCACACCGTGCTGGAAATCGAAATCGGCGCGGTCGGTGGCGAAGAAGACGGGCACAGCGCCGAAATCAATGACAAACTGTATTCCACGCCCGCGCAAGGCATCACCGTCGCGCAACGACTCGGCCTCGGCGAGCGCGGACGCTACATGGCCGCCTTCACCTTCGGCAACGTGCACGGCGCATACAAACCGGGCGTGGTGAAACTGCGCCCCGAACTGCTCGACGAAATCCAGACCACGGTCGCGCTCGCGATCAGGGCCGGCGAAATGCCCGACCCCGCGCACTCGCTGGATGTCGCTCCCGGTAAGCCGTTCGCCCTGGTGTTCCACGGCGGTTCCGGCTCCGCGCCGGAGGAGATCGCGCAGGCCGTGAGCTACGGCGTGGTGAAGATGAACATCGACACCGATACGCAGTACGCATTCAGCCGTGCGGTGGCCGGTCACATGTTCTCCAACTATGATTCGGTGCTCAAAATCGACGGTGAGGTGGGCAACAAGAAGCTGTACGATCCGCGATCCTGGGGTCGTGAAGCTGAATCCGCGATGGCCGCGCGTGTGGTCGAAGCATGCAAGCAGCTCGGCAGTGCCGGGCGCGCGCTGAACTAGCCAACGGTCTTTCGAACTGTTTTCGGGCGTTTTCTGGTCTGTTTTTCGGACCGGTTGCAATCCGATTACGGTCGGTCCAGAGCCGTGAGCATCCCTCAGACCCGGTAGAGGGTGAAGAGTAACCTTTGTAAGGCTTTAGGCGCAAGGCTTAAGGCAGAATCGCGTACGCACGGAGGTGCAACAACATGCCTGGAATTGTTTTGATCGGTGCCCAGTGGGGAGACGAGGGCAAAGGCAAGGCAACGGATCTGATCGGCACGAAGGTCGACTACGTCGCCCGTTTCAACGGCGGCAATAACGCTGGCCATACTGTGGTGGTCGGCGACGAATCGTATGCGCTGCATCTGCTGCCGTCCGGCATCATCAGCCCCAACACCACCCCTGTCATCGGCAACGGCGTCGTCGTCGATCCGGAAGTGCTGTTCCAGGAGATCGACGGCCTTGAAAGCCGTGGCGTGGACTGCTCCCGACTGCTGGTGAGCGAAAGCGCGCACATCATCGCCCCGTATCACCGCGTGCTCGACAAGGTGACCGAACGCTTCCTCGGCAAGCACAAGATCGGCACCACCGGCCGTGGCATCGGCCCGGCATACGCCGACAAGATCAACCGCGTGGGCATCCGCGTGCACGACCTGTTCAACGCGGAGCATCTGCATGACAAGGTCGAGGCCAGCCTGCATCAGAAGAACCAGATGCTCGTCAAGCTGTACAACCGTCGCCCGATCGACGTGGACGAGACCACCGACGAGCTGCTCAAGCTCGGCGAACGCCTGAAGCCGTACGTTGCCAACACCTCCCTGGTGCTCAACAAGGCGCTCGACGAGGGCAAGACCGTGCTGTTCGAAGGCGGCCAGGCCACCATGCTCGACGTGGACCACGGCACCTACCCGTTCGTGACTTCCTCCAACCCGACCGCCGGCGGCGCCTGCACCGGCACCGGCGTTGGCCCGACCAAGATCACCCGCGTGATCGGCGTCTCCAAGGCGTATGTGACCCGCGTGGGCGAAGGCCCGTTCCCGACCGAACTGTTCGGCGAGGACGGCGAATGGCTGCGCGCCCAAGGCCACGAGTACGGCGTGACCACCGGCCGTCCGCGTCGCTGCGGTTGGTTCGACGCGGTCGTCAACCGTTACGCGGCCCAGGTCAACGGCCTGACCGACATCGTGCTCACCAAGCTCGACGTGCTCACCGGCCTCAAGGAAATCCCGCTGTGCGTGGCGTACGACGTCAACGGCGAGCGTCGCGACGATATGCCGACCGACCAGGCCGAGTTCGCCGCCGCGAAGCCGATTTACGAGTCCATGCCGGGTTGGGACGAGGACATTTCCCAGGTCCATGACTTCAACGATCTGCCGAAGACCTGCCAGGATTACGTCAAGCGTCTTGAGGAACTGTCCGGCTGCCGCATTTCCGTGATCGGCACCGGCCCGCAGCGCGACCACATCATCCAGATCAACTCGCTGATCGACTGAAGCTGATTCGGCTGATTCGTCGATATGAACGTCGGTAACGAACGTCAATGACAAGTGCCGGTGGGCCTGTGCCTGCCGGCACTTTGCGTATGGTGCGTGCGATGGCGTGCGCGTATGACGCACACCGCATACACACCGACGGGGTGCGCGGCGGAGGAACGGAAAAGGGGAGTGCGATGACTGCAATGCCGCCTAACGACAGGTTCGACAGGTTTGACAGGTTCAGCAAACTGGTCCCGCGATTCGACCACCTGAAATGGAAGATGGCCGCTGCCGGCATTCTCGTCGGCCTGATTTCCGGCTTCCTCGTCGTCCTCTACCGTCTCGGCATCGAATACGGCACCGACACCGCGCGCTGGATCTACGCGCGCATCCGCGAAACCCCGTGGCTGGTCGCACCGTGGGCGGTCGCCGCAATCGCAGCCGCGCTCGCCATCGCATGGATGGTCAAAAAAGAGCCGATGGCCGGCGGCAGCGGCATTCCGCAAACCAACGGCGTGGTGATCTGCGGCCTGAAAATGCGATGGCAGACGATTCTGCCGGTTCGCTTCATCGGAGGCCTGCTCGGATCGCTCTTCGGCCTCTCGCTCGGCCGCGAAGGACCGTCCATCCAAATCGGCGCATCGGGCGCGCAGTTCCTATCGCACCGGCTGCGCGGCAAGAAACGTGAGGACATGCAGGAGCATTATCTGGTCACCGCCGGTGCCGCGGCCGGCCTGTCCGCCGCGTTCAGCGCACCGCTGTCCGGCATGATGTTCGCTTTGGAAGGGGTGCATCGCAGTTTTTCGCCCGCGATTCTGATGGGCGCCACCGCCGCGTCCCTGACCGCCGATTTCGTATCGAAATACTGTTTCGGCCTGCGTCCGGTGCTTGACTTCGGCACCATCGGCCAACTGCCGCTCGGCGAATACGGGTGGCTGATTCCGCTGGGATTGGTGGCCGGTTTGGTTGGTTCGCTGATGAACCGTTCGCTGCTCGGCTTCCAAACGCTGTACGGCAAGCTTCCCGCATGGAGCCGCCCTTTGATCGCGATCGCACTCGCGCTGCCAATCGGCATTTGGCTGCCTGACGTGCTCGGCGGCGGCTCGAACCTGATCGCCATGGCCGAGCATGCGCGCGTCGGCTTGGGCATGCTGTGCGTGCTGTTCGTGGCGAAAGTGCTGTTCACCTCCACCAGCTTCGGTTCAGGCGCTCCCGGCGGCATTTTCATGCCGATTCTCGCGGTTGGCTCACTCGCCGGCGGTATCTGCGGCGAGACGTTGCACCAGTTCGGCAACCTGCCGTCCGATTCCGTGGCGATTTTCTCGGTATGCGTGATGACGGGCACGCTGGCCGCGTCCGTGAAAACACCGATCACGTCGATTCTGCTGGCCGTGGAAATGTCCGGCACATTGACGCACATGCTGCCGGTCGCCGCCGTCGCGTTCATCGCATTGCTCGTCTCCGACCTGCTGCGTACGAAACCGATCTACGGCGAGCTGCTGGAACGGTACATGCGCGCGCAAGGAGGCGCGACGGCAATCGCCAATCGCATCGACAACGGCATCATGGAACTGCCTGTGGAAATGGGCGCGACCGCGGACGGCAAGCTGATGCGTGACGTGCGCTGGCCGTACGGCTGTCTGGTGATTGGCCTGCGTCGCGGCGAACGGCAGATCGTGCCGCATGGCGATACGCGGCTGCGTGCCGGCGACTATCTGGTCGTGCTGTTCAGCGGCGAGGACGAAAGCGACGCACGGCATGCGATGCGGCGGCTGTGCGACGTGTCCGTCTGACGCGGCCTTACTGTCTTCCATAACCATTCGTAGACGTCTAGGGCCACCCGAAGTTATCCACAGTTATCCACCGAATCGGACATGTTCGATGTTTGGTTGCAATGCACGTGTAGACTCGTACAAGGTTAGGAAGACGGCACCTGCGGCCAGCTCGTTGCCGTATGGCTGGCGTTCGTCGACTCGCTCGTCGCGCCGATGAGCGTGGTCAACGCGCTGATCGTCGCGGTGAGCCGCCGACGGGAGGAGCATGTTTTTCTAAAAGGGGAACGTGATGGAATCGCAAGAACAACGGGCGGCAGACTCGCCAAACGCGGGTGATGAGCCGAATCCCGCCACACAGTCGATCGACGTCGCCGAAGTGGCGCGCGCGGATGTGCGCCCGTCCGGTGCCGCCGCATCCAAGCATCCGCCGCAGATTCCGCTCGCGCCGATGAAACGCATGCAGGCGCGATTCAACCCTCTTGCCGATGGTCTGATGTATCTCGTGGTGTTCGTCGGCGGTTTCGTCGGCGTCGGTTTCCGTCGCGCCACGGACCTGCTGCTGCCGTCGGTGAACGGTTCGCCGTTCGTGGTGGGCACGTTCGTGTCGAATATGCTCGCCTGCTTCCTGTTTGCGATGCTGACCGAATACATGGCGACCGCGTCGTGGCTGCGCCGCAGGGTGCGGCAGGTCGTCAGCCGTGGCGTCGGGCTTGGTTTGCTTGGCGGACTGTCGACGATGTCCGGCGTGATGTTGGAAACCATGGAAGGCATGCGCGAGCAGCGTTTCGGCAGCGCGCTCGGCTATCTTGCGGGAAGTTTCGCCGGCGGTCTGATCGCGGCCGCGGTTGGCGTGGCGCTGATGCAGGCGTTGCTGGCGCGCGGCACACGCAAGCGGGTCCGTAACGCGATCGCCGATGCCTCCACGGCTTCCGTATCCTCAATGTCCGATTCGGACGCGTACGGCATCGTGCAGGACGTCCAGATGACCGACACTGCAGTATCGGCTACGCAGAGTGTTACGCAGACGGTCCCCATGGCCGATTCGGGCGAATCGGACGTGCCGGCCGCGCAAAATGTGCAGAACAACGTGCCGGACGCGCAGGGCGTGCGCCACGTGAAGGTGGCGGATGCGGCGCATTCGGCCGCGCAGGCCGCGTTGGAGGCCGCGCAGGCGGCACAGCAGGCGGCCCAGGTCGCCCAGCAGGTCGCGCAGACCGGGCAGGTGCCGAAAATCGAATCGCAGCCGCAGTCATCGCAACCCGTCGCACCTCTGCCCAGCTTCGAACCCAAGCCGGTCACCGCGGAAATCCCGCTCGTCGCCGACCCGACCACAGGGGAGGTGCGCTGATGACCTGGATGATCTGCCTGTTCGGCGGCATCGGCGCCATGGCCCGTTATGTGCTTGACGTGTCGATCCAACGCAGCTGGAACCGTGACGGCAACCACAGCTTCCCCCTGGCCACGCTCGTCATCAACGGCGTCGCCTCTCTGTGCGCCGGCATCGCCATGATGTCGTACTATGCGCAGTCGGTTGATATGGGCACGGTAATGACGTTCGTTGTGGGGTTCCTCGGCGGATTCTCAACATTCTCGTCGGCGATCAACGAGGTGCTGTCGCTGATTCGCAAACGCCGTTTCGCCATGGCCCTGGGCTATGGCGCTGCCACGGTCGCGGTGCCGCTCGCCTGCGTGGCGCTCGGATTCGGCATCGCCATGCTGGGCGGCCACGCATAGCTGTCACCGGCTCAGCCGCGCGTAATTTTCACGTTACACGGGCGGTCATCGGGTAACGTTCAGGAAATCTGAGCGCAACCGCGCGAGCTGTTTCCTCTCCTACGTTGTGAAAGCAACAAGAGAGGAAAAACCTATGACAGCCGTAACGTATCTCACACGGCATCGTCGACCGGGAATCGTCATACTCTGTTCGATTGTCGCCGTTCTCTCGATGCTTTTCGTACTCCCTCCCGCCATCGCGTCCGCCGCCGATTCCGGCGCGCAGGCCGTCGATGAATGCAATCCGACCGCCAGCAACGGCTGCGTCAACGGCATCCTGCAGGACGCCGACAAGAAGCCGATCGCCGACGTCACCATCACGCTGTCCGGCAAGGCAACCGCGGAAACCAAAACCGCGGCGGACGGCAAATGGGCCTTCTCCGTTGCCGATGACGGCGATTACACCGTCACCATCGACGCGTCCGTTGCGAAAGAGCACGGCCTGAAGGCAAGCAGCGCGACGGTGACGATCAGGAAAGCCAGCTTCGACAAGCAGCGCGGCGTTGTCCGATTCGACCAGGCGGGCGATTCCGCCGGCAGCGGCACGTCCGGCACATCCGGATCGTCCGGCTCGGCAAACGGCACGAAAGGCGCGACCGGCACATCCGGATCGACGGCGGCCACGCAATCGCCAGTCAAAAAAGACGGCTCCAATGTCGGCAAACGCATCTGGCAGCAACTGTATTCCGGCATTATCTTCGGCCTGATGCTGGGCCTCATGTCCGTCGGCATGAACCTCGTCTACGGCACCACCGGCCTGCAGTCGTTCTCACACGGCGAACAGGTGACGCTCGGCGGCCTCATGGCATACGTCGGCACGCAGATGCTGCACATGCCGCTCATCGCCTCCGCCATCTTCGCCATCGTCATCGGCGCGCTGACCGGCTTCATCCAAAACGAAATCGTTTGGGGGCCGCTACGCAGACGCCACGTCGGCACCATGCAGCAGATGATCGTTACCATCGGCCTGTCCATGGCGTTGCAGTACACGTTCCAGTTCTTCTTCGGTGGCGACATCAAAGGCATCGTCAAATCGGTGCCGGACAGCTTCCAGCTCGGACCGATCACCACCGACATGCCGACGCTGGTCTCCGCGCTCATCGCCATCTGCGTGATCGTCGGCGTCACCCTGTTCCTCTACAAGACGCGACTCGGCCGCGCCACACGAGCCGTGTCCGACAACGCGGCGCTCGCCGCGGCATCCGGTATCAACGTGGATCAGGTGGTCCGCGTGGTCTGGATCCTCTCGTGCGCGATGGCCGCCCTGTCCGGCGTGCTGCTCGGCGTCTACCTGAACGGCATCTCCTGGAACACCGGCGCGACCCTGATCCTGCTGATGTTCGCCGCGGTGACGCTCGGCGGCCTCGGCACCGCCAACGGCGCGTTGATCGGATCGCTGGTCATCGGCATCGTGGCTGACATGAGCTCGCTCGTCATCCCCAACGATATGCGTTACGCCAGCGCGCTGGCAATCCTCATCATCGTTCTGCTGGTGCGCCCGCAGGGCATCTTCGGCAAGCAGCAAAGGGTGGGCTGATCCATGGACATCATGACAATCATCTCCACTCCCCCGCTACCGCGGCATCGCCCCACAGATCCACAATACCGGCGATGTCATCCGGCGGCAGATCGAAGGTCTGCTTGATGATCTCAGTGCCCCGGTGCAGCCCCACCAGCTGCTCGGTTTCCAGCGGTTGGGTATCCACCCGCAGCGGGCAGCGGGTGGAATAGGCATCGGTCAAAGCCTGCACCTCCTCGCTGCGGATACAGCGGATGTGTGCCGTCAGCTTGACGCTGACCGACAGCAGCGTTCCCGCGCCGCCGGGATCGGCGGTGATCTGTACCTCGCAGGAGGCGACCTCCACCTCCACATCGCACTGCCAGTCGTCCTGCAAGCCCTCGACATCCACGATCTGGCTGAAGGGAATTTCGTGTTCGGTTTGCTCCATACCGCCGTTTTCCGCGTCGCTGGCATACAAATGGCGCAGATACAGGCACCCTTTCAGCACCACTTTGTTCAGCATTTGTTTGCAATCGGTCAGCACCGGCACCGCTTCGCCGCGAATCAGCGATTCGGCAGGCGGCTTGCCGCTGCCCAGCTCCACCACCTCGTTGATGGTGAACGATTTATCCGCCGATGCTGCCGGCACCGAGCAAACCAGATTCAACGCCCGCTTTTGGATGCCGTCGCCCTGCGCATCCTGCAAAATCTCCTGTCCTCCGGCGGCGGTGACCCGCAGCTTGACACTGAAGGCGCCGTGCACATCCAACCGGCGGGAGCTGGTGGCGCGGCAGTTGACATAATCGGTTTTGGTGGTCACCTGCACGCACGCGCCGGGCACCATATTCGCTACGGTAAAAGAGCTGCTGAACGGCTGGGAAAATTCGCAGCTGCGCACGCACCGGCGCGCTTCGTCCAGATACATCACCCGCATCGTCGCCATGCCGTCCACCAGCACCCGATCGCCGTTGATCTGCTGGGATTGCACCAGCGGCGTCAGCTGACATTTCAGCACCGCAGCAATGTCGGGATCATAGTCCGGCAGCACAAAATCCATATCCACCGGTCGTTCGTCAAAGCCATCGAACAGAACGCTGCTCGACGGCGCGGTGGTGGTAAGCGTTTTCATATCCATCTGGTCATCTCTCCTTTGTTGTCCGCAAATGTGTCTATGGGACTATATGCACCGGCGGGAAAAGATAGACCACGCAGCGGACAAAACCGCCAAAGGACGCGAAAAACCCCGATGCAGACAGACATCTGCATCGGGGTTTGCGTTTATCCTTATTTTTGCGCCAGCTCGCGTTCCAGCCAGATCGCGCCCACATCCATCGCGTTGTACAAACCGACTTTCTCGCTCTTCTTGAGAATGCGGTCTTTCATCCGCAGCTCGGGATCGGTGGACAGCAGCTGCACCTGCACTTTATCCGCCATGGTCATATCCCCCACCTGTTTGGTGGACAGGATCTGCAGCATCACAACGCATTTTTCCGACATATCCCCATAATACAGGATGTTGCCGGAGCGCACCAGCGGACGCTCTTTATAGGTCAAAAACGCCTGTTTTTCGGCTTTCTCTGCCAATCAAATCTCCTCCTAATTGTTGAGGTAGGAACGCACCAACGCCCGCAACAGGTCGTCGCGGTCGATTTTGCGGATCAGACTGCGTGCGTTGTTGTAGGTGGTGATGTAGGTCGGATCCTCCGAAAGGATGTAGCCCACCAGCTGGTTGATCGGATTGTATCCTTTTTCGCGCAAAGCATCGTACACCTGGGTGAGGATGATCTTCATTTCGCGCTCTTTGTCGTCGCCAAGCGAAAACGTTTGGGTTCTGTCCAGCATAACTGCAACCTTCCTTTCCGTACACGTTCCGACGGTACCGTGGGGTATAGTATACCCCATTTGTCCGAAAAAAGCAAGCGCTTATCCGCGCAGAATGCAATCTTTTTGCTTCAAATTTTTAAAGATTTTATGAAGAACCCCGTCGATCTGCTCATCGGTGAGGGTGCCGTCCGCCGAACGGAACAACAGGCTGTACGCCACGCTCTTCTTGCCGGACTCGATCTGCTCGCCATGGTACACATCGAACAGCTCCGCTTTTTCGAGGATCTTTCCGCCGCCCGCGCGGATCGCCTGTTCGATCTCCGCCACCGGCAGTTCCTCGTCGCACAGCAGCGCGATATCGCGTTCGACCGCCGGGAATTTGGGCAGCGCGCGATAGATGGTCACCGGATCAGCCGCCGCGTACAGCTCCGGCAGACGGATCTGCGCCACATAGGTGCGCACGTCCTCCAGATCAAACCGCGCCGCCACATCAGGATGTACTTCGCCGAAGAAGCCGATGCTTTCGCCGTTCACCACCAGCGATGCCTGGCGTCCCGGATGCAGGAACACCTCCTGCGAGCGCTCGTAGCTGGCTTTCACCTGGAACCGGTCCACAATGTCTTCAATAATGCCCTTGAGGGTGAAGAAATCCTCATCCTTGCCGTACAGACCCAGCGACAGCGCCGGCACTTCGTCCGGCTGCTCGGTCAGCGGCAGCGCCTTGGGCAGGAACAGACGGCTGACTTCAAAGAAGCGCACCGCCGTATTTTTGCGGTTATAGTTGGTGGACAACACGGTCAGCATGCTGGAAATCAGCTGGGTGCGCATGGTGGAATACTCCTCGCCCAGCGGATACAGCAGCCGCACCGCCTGACGGCGCGCGTCGTCCGCGGGCAGCCCCAGCTGGTCGACCGCTTTACCGCTGATGAAAGAATAGGTGGTGATCTCACGCACACCATCCGCCACCAGCGTGGCTTTCAAATGGTCATCGTTGATGCGGGCGGGCAGTTTCCGACCGCGCACCACCGCACCGGTCATCGGCGTGCCCACAATGTGGTCATAGCCGTAGATGCGCATGACCTCTTCCGCCAGATCGGCGCGACCCTCCACATCGTCGCGGATGGAGGGCACTTCGCAGTGCAGCACGCCATCCTGCAACGTGGTGGTGATGTCCAGTCGGTTCAGAATATCCGCCATGGTTTCCGCCGGAATATCCAGCCCCAGCAGATCGTTGATGCGCGAAGCGGGCACATCCAGCTTGCGGGGAGCGGGCAGCTCGCCGTGCTCATCCAGCGCACCGCTGATGATATCGCCCGCATCCAGCTCGTCGATCAGCTGCAGCGCGCGGTTCATCGCAAACTCCACCTGCAAAATGTCCACGCCTTTTTCAAACCGGGCGCTCGCTTCGGTGCGGATGCCCAGCGCGCGCGCCGTTTTCCGCACACTGTCGCGGCGGAACTTGGCACATTCCAAAAACAGGTCTTTGGTATCCTCCTTGATCTCGCTGTCCAGCGAACCCATGATGCCTGCCAGGCAAGACGGCGCTTCGCCGTCCGCAATCACCAGCATATCGCCGGTGAGGGTATGCTCCTTGCCGTCCAGCGTGGTCATCTGCTCCCCCGCTTTGGCGCGGCGCACGATGATCTGCTGACCACGGATGTCGCGCATATCAAACGCATGCATCGGCATACCGGTTTCCAGCATCACAAAGTTGGTGATATCCACGATATTGTTGATGGGGCGCATCCCCGCCGCTTTCAGGCAGCGTTTCATCCAATCGGGCGACGGCGCAATGCGCAGATTCTTCACCACACGACCGTAGTAGCGGGGGCAAAGGTCGCTGTCCTGCACCGTGATGGCGATATGCTCGCGGATATCGCCGCCCGCTTCGGTATAGGTCGGCACCGGCGGGTGGAACGGTTTGTTCAGCGCCACCGCCGCCTCGCGCGCCACGCCCAGCACACTCTGGCAATCCGGGCGGTTGGCAGTGATCTTGAAGTCGATGATGTAATCGTTCATCTCCAGCACATCGCGCATATCCGCGCCCACCGGCGTTTTTTCGTCCAAAATCAGGATGCCGTAAACGCCTGCACCGGGATAATCCTCTTCGGTCAGGCACAGCTCTTCGCCGGAGCACAGCATACCGTTGGACGGCACCCCGCGCAGCTTGCCTTTTTTGATGTGCATGCCGTTGGGCAGATGCGAATCATGCAGCGCCGCGGGCACCATTGCACCCTCGAACACATTGGACGCTCCGGTGACGATCTGCACCGGCTCCTCCTTGCCGACATCGAGCTGGCAGATCTTCAGATGGTCGGAATCCGGGTGATCGACACCCTCGAGGATCTTGCCGGTCACAACGTTGTCGATCTCCGCGCCGAGGTAGTAAACCTCCTCGACCTTGGAGCCGGACATAGTCAGCTTGGCATCATACTCCTTCGGGGTGATGCCGTTCATATCGGTATAATCCGAAAGCCAGGATAATGGCAGTTTCATTGATAGGAAC
>OGYL01000530.1_pt1 | contig 30270 bp, 25 predicted proteins | sample 1576541 | NCBI WGS metagenome assembly OGYL01 (sample SAMEA3541551, study PRJEB24748) | human gut metagenome | biome: human gut; feature: human-associated habitat; material: faeces | place: China | collected 2012 | reverse complement strand
TTTATTACATTTTTAACAAAATAATAGCCAACTCCGTCTAGGTTAATTTAGTCAAATTTTCACGGGAATATTTCTTCAGGCAACGCTAACGTAATATATCCACCGGTAACAACAGAGCCATGGTAAAGCGGGACAAAATCATACCCTCCCGGACCCAAATTATTAATAAATTCTTGATCAATGATATTACCATTGTAACTAAATTCAATATAATCTGCAGCATGGCTATCTTCTATTTCATAACCATTACAATAAGTTGTTATTAGTGATGCTGTCAGTTGCCTCATATAATCCAAGCCTGCAAAACCAAGTATAGTGTAACCACCATTTGTAAATTCAGCGCTATAGAAAAGTAGTTCAGATATATCAACCTCAAGGGTATACGGTATCCAGGAAGCATATGTCTGACTATTTGGTGTACTCACCTCAATATAATAGGTATGACCTGCCCACAGTGAAGTAGCAAAAGACTGACAATCTGTTTCAGTTGTAAATGTTCCAACAGGAACTAAATCGCTCCATTCAGGCGGATCTTCAGAAATTATATTAACAGATTCATATAAATTAATATTGTATTGGTTTGGTCCTGCATTGTAAAGCTTTATATCCACCTGCATTGGTAAAAAAACATCTGTGGTAAACTTAAACCAGTCACTATCTCCTCGATGCAAGGTTAAATTATTAAATGTATTTTTATTGAAAATCGCAAGCTCTGTTGCAGTTACTGGGCTGTTATTCCCATAAGTCGGATGCGCGGCCAAATCCTCTGCATCCTTCTGACGAGGATCATAAAATGTAAAATTATAACTGTATAAATTTCGGATATCATCCCCTACAACCGGTTCATTGGGCAGTGATGCTTGATATACATCTATATAATGTACACCTGATGAAAAATCATTAGAGAAATATTGTACTTCATCTGGCAAATTTTCCGGCGTCTTATTTGCAGTAAGCATGTTTTCTTTCCAGATGTTGTCCATTCCGTCTGTCCTGCCTGTTACTGAATAAATCTCCGCTTTTAACGGCGTATCAACATCTTCAAACGCTAAACATCCTTTTCCAGATGAAACATTATATGCAAATATGTTAACGTCCCCATCATAATTTATATCACAGCTATTTATCTGCTGTGAAAAGTTTCCGTTATCATAATTTGCTTGGACAATATCACGATAGGCCGGTATCCCATCATCTTCTCCAGCGTATGCATTTCTGATAATCCTGAAAGCAAACATTGAATCTTCATTATTTTCGCTTTTTATTACATAGTATTTAATTTGTCCGGCAATTATTGTAGTTGTCCACTTTGGATTTTCACCCGTTCCACCGTCTCGGCGATAGGTTGGATTGCTCTGAATTATCCCGTTGTTTTCTGAAAAATCATAAATAATCATATCTGAATTGCCAATTGTTTCTATTGTATAACTGCTCGTTTCAGGCACAGTCCATTTTACCACTAAATAATTGTCCCACGCCAATGTACCTTGCTCATTTTTATAATATTGATAAACAAATGGGTTAGTAAAATCGAAGTCGTTTGATGTGACATCTGATGCATTAGTTGCGTATGCAGAATTCATCTGACTTTGCTGTAAAGCTTGATTTGCACTGTTTTGGCTTGGTGATTGACTGAATGAAAAGCCCCTGGTAAACACGCCCAGGTCAGCGCCATTTTCACTGGTCGAAATAAACCCCTGATATATCTTGCTGGTGTCATCTCCTGATGCCTGCACTTGTAATTCATAATAACTATCACTGTCAAGTCCCGCATAAAAACTGCTGAGCTCATCTGGATTAATTGTCTGAATATAATGACTGATACTGCAAGAACTATCGCACTCTTCATCTTCATCATGCTGGCAAACAGGATTTTCACCAACCTTTTTTATCATCACATGTGAAAATGTTTCTCCATTATTATAATAATACATTTTGTTCCCAAGCTTTAAATCGACTGGGAAACTAGCTGGTACAAACGAAGTAGAAATAACTCCGGCATATTCACGTATTACGCCGTTTAAATTTTCTTCAACCGAAATGAGAAATGTTTTGTTATTTTCTACATTTTCCCATGTCAGACTGGTATGATCTTCTGTTATTTCATATGTTTGAACTATTTGGGAATTAGCGTCATCTAATATAGTAACTGTTACACTGTCGCTTTCTCCTAAATTCTTTAAATATAACATAGTTATGGACATGTCCATGTCTTTTCCAATTACTTTGTCCAGTGAGAATGGAAAGTCACTGTAAAGGTCACTTATGCTTTCATCTACCAAATTGGTGTTCCAAATTTCGCAACTCTCGTTTATTGCCACATCTTGATTGTCCGATTCGGCAATAGATAAAATTCCATTACATAAAACCATCAATACACATAGAGTAATCGCTAAAACCTTTTTAATTTTCATCTGTAATCCTCCTAATAAATTAATTTGTTTAAAATGTTCAAAAATCATTATTGTTTCTGAAACATCGGAAACACCTCCACTCTCTAAAATAAAAAATATATATTATAACTTTTTAATAGAGTTCGTCTTTATTAAAGGATTTTTCTCAGATATGTAAAATTATTTTATATCATTAGTTATATATTATCACATGGTTTCTCAATTTGCAATAGTTTTTTCTTTTTTTAGTTGCAAATACAATAGCTTTATAATTTAAATCACATCTTTAAGATGATATATGAAAAATAATCCCCTTAAAGCGTTTGCTTTAAGGGGATTGCATTTTGTATAAAAATTTATTACTTTACCGGACTGCCGGTAATAATGTTGTAGAGGAACACATTGTCTCCTTCACTGTTGGAATTGGTGCTCTGAATCGTTTTTATTTCCACATCGTGATGGCCGTCAGGAAGGGCATAGTTTGCATAGCCCATAACCAGCTGCGGTGAATCGGTCAATGCGCGGTCGCCGTAGTAAGGGTCGCCCGTGCCTTTCTTTTCGCCGTCCACATAAATTTCATACATGCCGCTTGCACTGAGCAGGCCATGCTCAACAGCCAGAATGGTTCCGTCGAAAGAGAATTTTAATGTAGCGCCTATGGTTGTAGTCTTTCCCCACTGCCGGTTGTCGGTGCCGCCCGTTGTCCAGTCGTTACCAGACTTTGTAATTCTATCGCTGGAAATTGGAATAAATTCCGTTTCCACTGCGCCGCTTGCAGCTACCAGTTTTTCCTTCTGCGGGATGGGTCTTTGGTAGAACCTTCCTGTTTCCAGGCATTTTGTAATTTCGTTAAAATAAACCTGGTAACCCTGGTCGGAAGGATGAACGCTGTCTTTTAAATATCCCGCGTCCCTTGCGTTTGCGCCGTTTAACTCTCGCTTAAGCGCGTCTTTTAAGCTGATTTGCGGTATGCCGTAATACTCTGCCACTTGCTCGTGGAAAGCTGTCGGCGTTGAATAGGTTTCATTGGTTGTGTACAAGAAAACGACATACGGACTGGTGGGCAACGACAGGAGCGTTCTTACCATGCTTTCCATGTACATTCTCGTATCACGCCCGCCGTCGTTTACGGCAAACTCAATGAACACCACGTCGGGGTTAAGGTTTACAACATCTCGGGTAAATCTTAACAGGCCATAATCCGACGGCGTTCCGCCCACACCCTTGTTATAATAATTCACTGTTTTGCTTGTTGTACCGTAGGTCTTTTTAAACCATTCTCCGGTCAGGTTGGCATAACACTTTGCCGGTGCGGACGCGCCGGCGCCCTCCGTTATGGAGCCGCCCAAGAACACAACGTTAACTTCATTGTCTCCCGCAAAGGGGTCGTTGTTCACAGGCATAAAAGTTATTTCTTTTTCCGTGCACATTGGTTTTAACTCACCGTCCCAAACAAACAATTTTACTTTATCTGCATTTGCAGAAAATGCAATGTTTCCCGTTTTGTTGTTTTCACCGGATGCATATGCTAATTGCTCCTGTGAAATGCTGATTAATTTGTTGTTTTGATTATATGTTGCAACATATATATCCGCCGTGCCGCTGACGTTGTCAGCGGCTATGGTAACAGACCAGTCTGCCGAGTTCTGATCGGGATTCACTGCCAGTTCCGATTCCACTGCGGTTGCAACCCGGCCGGAAAAAGCGGCTGTTGCTCCGATGCCATAATTGCCATTGCTATCTGCAGGAATCACTTCAAACACAAGGCTTTTGCCAAACAGCGCCGCGCCTGCCTTAATTTCTGCTACACCCGCCTGGTCCGCCCTTGTTGTGCCAATCAGGGCCAGTTTCCCGTTGTTGTCTGCATAAACCTTAACAAGAGAGCCGCCTGCTGCCTCCTTTGCGTCTGCCGCACCCGTAGAAACAAAATTCCAGGTGAGGCGAATGCTGTCTGATGTTGATAAAATTTCTTTGTCGGCAGTTGCCGCAAGGTTTTCAATGTGAAATGCCGGCTTAGCATTGGGGTCTTCTCCCTCTAACGCTTCAATTTTAATGTCTGCCAGGCTATAGCTTGCGTTATCTAAAAAGGTGAGATTCGGCACCCTGTAGTGCTTGCCGGGATAGTTCCACTCATATTCCATGATGTAGAGCGTCCAGTCCCCGCTTAGAGTCTTGTCGGACGTAATTTCCGCTTTGTCGTTGGTGCCTGCCCATGCTGTTCCGTCATAATACTGGTAGGCCCAGGCTGTAGGCTCATTTCCAAGCTGGGTGTTTTTCGCAAACATTCTGTCGTAATAGTCGTCATAAACCAGCGTTTCCTCATAGTTTGTAGGGGTCAGCTCGCCCGGCTTGTGATATGCATTTGCAATGGTTCCGCCATACATGTAAAACGGAACGCTGCCGGTTCTAAATTCCGGCTCCTCATTTGTTCCAAAATTTTTGGGAGCGCCGTAGCCGTCGTAGTGCTCTTTGTTTAACGTGATGTCTTTGGTGACGCTTGTATCAAGGTGGTAACCGGCCCACTTTAGAACGTCCGTATAGGTAGGCTCGGAATTATCTAAAATCTGCCCCTGAATGTCGCGGTCTAAAACCAAATTGACGGGCCGGCCTACGGATTCTGCATCGTCAGCCTTTGCCCAGAACGAAATTTGATATTTTTTGCCGTTCTCAATGTCAGCTCCCTGATACGGAGCTCCGCCGTCTTTGGTTACCTTCAGCACATTTTTGCTGTCTGCGCCGGGGAAATCGGAAATGGTTTCAATTACGCCGTTGTGGAACACACCAGGCGAAAGAACGTCGTTCCCAGGCTGTGCCACCCGGTATGTGTTTGTTCCGCCGTTATACCAAACAACCGTGTAATTCGACTGGCTTTCATCTTTTACAGCAAAATCGCCGTTATATGCTATGTCTAACGGTGTCACAGTGAAATCGTCAAGATAAATTTTAAAATCTTCTAATTTATAATATTCTCCGCTCTTGCCTTGATAAGCATAATTGATGGTTTCGCCGCCAACCTCCGCCGTTAAATTATTTGTTTTTGTGTTCGGCACACACGAATACCGAACGTGAAACCGCAATGTTGAAACGTTATCGCCGTCGCGGCCCAGGGCCATTGGCATTTCCTCATAGAACAGATAGGTATATTTCGTCCATTCTGTTGTAATCGGTTCGTTTACTGTGTAACTGGTCCACATGGGGAACGTGCGGTCTAAACGTGTGGCATTATTCCGCTCAGGAATGAGCGCAGTCTTCCCGCCAGACGACTTATAAAAATCCTCTATCGCAGAAGAGCCTTTGGCCCAGAACGAAATTTCATAAACACGGTTATATTGAAGCCGCATTTCGTTTGTTGCTGCAACTGTGTTAAAGTCTAAATAACCGCCATTGTCCGTGTTGCCGGTGTATGTAAGCTCCAAAGCGCCTTTGGAACGGTCTTGAATATCAGCTGGAACATCAGAGGTAATCAATCCTTTTGCATAGTTGCCCTCAAAGGTTACGCCGTGGGTTTCGCTGGCCCAGCCATTGTCTTCAAAAGACCCTCTCCAAAGCGCAGTGTCCTTTTCTGCCGGTTCTTCCGGTATAATAGAAGCCGGCCAAAGGCCAATGTTGTCGATGGCATATTCCATCCAAAGGGCTGCCCGTGTGTCTGTTTCCGACACCGTTCCACACTGGGCCACAAATTCTGGAGTAAAATCTGACGTGCTGGTTAAGGCATGGGCATTTGCGCCCATACGGATAAACAGTTTTACGCTCACCGGCTCGTCTGATTTAACAAATTTTCCGCTAAATGAATTGGTTAAGGTTATCTTTTGATGAAAACTGCTCCAGTCACCAGAAACGGTTTTTCCGTCGTCCTCAAATTGGAACACGCTGCTGCCAGGAATGGAAAACAGCTGAAAGTCTGATGATGAAACTGAAAGCGGTTTGGTACAATCAGTATCTTCATACATCTGAACCCCCTGTGTCATAAAAAACAGGTTCACATTGGGCAGGTTCGCAAAATTCTCCGGTGAAAAGAGCTTTAAATCCATTGTCAGGTCATACTCTTTCCCGGGGAACATTTTAATGCCCGACACGCCGTCGTTAACATTTCCGTTTCCGGAAGCAGTTTCAACAGCCACGGCCACCGCGCCTTTTGAACCATAGGCGCCCTCGCAGTAGCGCGTTACGCCCGGAGTTTTAAATTGCGACAGACCAATGCTATCAAGCTGCATATCGGGATGTGCAAAGTCGCTTTCATTTTCAAACGAAAAATGAAAGCCCGTGTCATCTTTAAACGACGTTGCCACTTCTGCCGCGCCTGCCTGCACCATTCCGGCCGCAGTCAGCACCATTAGGACCGACAGCGTCAAAGACACTAATTTTTTCATAGTTCTCGTCCTCCTTATATAATTTTTGATATACCTATTCCCATTGGCTTCATTATAACAAATGTATTTACTATAATCAATATAATTTAAAAATATAAAAATATATTTTTTATACAAGTTAAACAAAAAAGGCCACAGCAAACAAATTGCTGTGGCCTTAATGTCACACATCGTTTATAAGATATTTTTACCGCTATTCGGCAAGCTGAAGCACATCGTCTTCAAACTGGTAGCCGTCCCGGTCAACATTGGTGTAGCTTTCGGGAATATCGCCGACGATAACGGTTTGGATAATCGGCACGGTGGTTTCAACGGTGCTCTTTTTGTTCATGGCAGGCATGAGGATGGACATATCCGCTTTCACGCTGACGGTTACGTCGCATTTTGTCTGATTGATGCCCGCCTCGGTGAAGTTGGTTTGAATGTCGGTCACTACGTTGCCATATGGCTTCACCTGAAAAGAGAGTTCCGGCCCGCAGCCTGCAAAAATGTCGTTCCCCATAAGGCTTCCCAGCGGAACCTTCAGCTGGTCTTGGTTCAGCGCGGAAATTTTTTGCAGAATATCTAAGCTCAAATCAGATTTGAGCTTGTTCACACCCGCAAGATTTGACTTCACCGCATTGATTTTATTATCGCTGGTGCGCTCAAACTCCACAATGTCGCTGTATTTCATTTCCTGAGAAAACTTTTGTGAAATTGCCTCGTTAATCGTTCGCACGGCAAGCTCTTTTGCGCGGTTTTCCGCCAAAGCGGCAAAGGCCGGGCGCATGACGGAAAGCATATATACCGCCGAGCAAAGAAGAAATAGGACGCACACCGTCAGCGCCCCCCACCGGCCGCCTTTTTTTTGGCGGACGCACGTGCATATATGTATCGTTTCGGACCAAGACGCAATAAAAACACCTCTTTTCGCATACTACCGCATACTACCGTATGATACATGATATGCAGCACATGAAAAGAGGTGAAAGAAAACTTACATCATTTGTTTTAAGCGTTTGTCTACTTCAAGCAAAAAGCCTTCTGTGTCTACCTTCTGCTTATTCGGAAGGGATGACAGCAGGTAGAGGTCGCCGGTCATTACGCCGTCTTCAATGGTCTTTATGGTGGCGCGTTCCAATTTGTCTGCAAATTCGCACAAATCCGAAAGGCCGTCTATTTCTCCGCGCTTTCTTAAAGCTCCCGTCCACGCAAACAGGGTTGCCACGCTGTTGGTAGAGGTTGCCTCTCCCTTTAAGTGCTTATAATAGTGACGCTGCACCGTGCCGTGAGCCGCCTCATATTCGTAAACACCGTCGGGCGAAACGAGAACCGAGGTCATCATGGCAAGGCTGCCGTAGGCCGTTGCCACCATGTCGCTCATCACGTCGCCGTCGTAGTTTTTGCAGGCCCAGATATAGCCGCCCTCAGAGCGGATTACTCTTGCCACCGCGTCGTCAATCAGCGTATAGAAATATTCAATTCCGGCACCGGCAAATTTTTCTTTATATTCCGTTTCAAAAATTTCTGCAAAAATATCTTTAAACCGGTGGTCATATTTTTTCGAGATGGTATCTTTGGTGGCAAACCAAATGTCCTGCTTGGTGTCCAGCGCAAAGTTAAAACAGCTTCTTGCAAAGCTTGCAATTGATTTGTCCGTGTTGTGAATCCCCTGGATAATACCGGAGGCGCCGTTCATTTCATGAATCAGTTCCCTGGTTTCGTTTCCGTCTTTATCCGTGCACACCAGCTCGCACCGGCTGCCCTCTGCCACCTGCATTTCCGTGTTTTTATACACGTCGCCGTAGGCGTGGCGGGCAATGGTGATGGGCTTCGATATAGGGGGTAATGCCCCTCACCAGAATCGGCGCGCGGAACACCGTTCCGTCTAAAATCGCGCGGATTGTTCCGTTGGGCGACTTCCACATCTCTTTTAAATTATATTCCGGCATTCTTGCAGCGTTGGGCGTAATCGTCGCGCACTTTACCGCAACGCCGTATTTTTTTGTGGCCTCGGCAGAGTCCACCGTAACCTGGTCGTCCGTTTCGTTTCGGTGCGTAAGTCCTAAATCGTAATACTCTGTTTTTAAGTCTATGTAAGGCGTAAGCAGAATATCCTTAATCATTTTCCAGATAATTCTGGTCATTTCGTCCCCGTCCATCTCAACCATCGGGGTTTTCATCTGAATTTTTGACATAGTTGTTTCCTGCCTTTCTGTGGTTATTTTGCAAGCGCTTCCCGAGTAAAATCGAGCAGGCCTCCTGCCAGCATAATTTCTTTTGCGCGGCCGCTTAAGTCGCTCCTACATTTAATTTTATCGCCTGTGGTTTTGTTTTCAATCACAATGTCTTCTCCGTTTTTCACAGCTTCAATTAAGCCGCTTGCGCAGAGGATATCCCCCTGGGAGATTTTGTCGTAGTCGGCCTCGTTTGCAAACGTTAACGGCAAAATTCCGGCATTGATTAAATTAGAGCGGTGAATTCTGGCAAAAGATTTTACCAGCACGATTTTCACGCCCAGGTACAAAGGCGCTAAAGCCGCATGCTCTCGGGACGAGCCCTGGCCGTAGTTTGCACCGCCCACGATAATGCTTTTGCCCAGCTCTTTTGCCCTTTGCGGGAATGTTTCATCGCACACGGTAAAGCAATGCTCAGAAATTTTCGGAATGTTGGAACGCAGGGGCAAAATCTTCGCGCCGGCTGGCATAATGTGGTCGGTTGTGATGTTGTCGCCCACCTTTAACGAGCAGGGACATTCCAAACTGTCCTTAAGCGGCGCCGTTTCCGGATAGGGCTTAATGTTGGGGCCGCGGAGGATTTCCACGCCGTCCATTTCCTCCACAGAGGCGGGAGGCTCTATCATATTATCGTTAATTTTAAATTCGTCCGGCATTTTAATTTCCGGCATTTCCCCTAAGGTTCTGGGGTCTGTCAGCACGCCGCTGATGGCGGAGACCGCAGCGGTTTCAGGGGACACGAGATAAATTTGTCCGTCTTTTGTGCCGGAACGCCCTTCAAAGTTTCGGTTAAGCGTCCGAAGCGAAAGCGGGTCTGCGGTTCTTGCTCCAATGTGGACCACGGGGATAGAGAAAGGCGATTTTATGAACGAAATGGAACAGAAGGTTCTAAAGACCCTCTCACACCAATATAAAACACAAGCGGCAGCCTCCACGGAGATCATCAACCTCCAGTCCATCCTGAACCTCCCCAAAGGCACCGAACACTTCCTCACTGACATCCACGGCGAATACGAGCAGTTCAATCACGTCTTAAAGAATGGATCCGGTTCCGTGCGCCGTAAGATCGACGAGGAATTCGGCAACACCATCAGCAGTAAGGATAAAAAAAGTCTGGCCACTCTCATTTATTATCCGGAGAGCAAGCTGGAGATCGTTGAGAGAGAAGAGGACAATCTGGAAGACTGGTACAAAATATCCCTGCACCGGCTGGTACAGGTCATTAAGCGTGTCTCTTCAAAATATACAAGATCCAAGGTCAGAAAAGCATTGCCGAAGGATTTCGCCTATGTCATCGAAGAACTGATTACGGAAAAGGAAGAAATTCAGGATAAAGAAGCATACTATAATGAGATCATCCATACCATCATCCGGATCGGCAGGGCACCGCAATTTATCATCGCGTTAAGCCATCTGATCCAGCGCCTGGTCATTGATCATCTGCATATCGTGGGAGATATTTACGACAGAGGCCCAGGGCCTCATATTATTATGGATACACTATGCCAATACCATTCTGTAGATGTACAGTGGGGGAACCATGACATGGTGTGGATGGGTGCAGCGGCCGGAAGCCTGGCCTGTATCGCCAATGTGATACGGATGTCTGCCAGATATGGCAACCTGGCAACCCTGGAGGATGGCTACGGCATTAACCTGCTTCCACTGGCCACCTTTGCACTGGAAACCTATGAAAATACTGACTGTGATGCATTTGCCATAAAATTCAATACAGATTATAACACCAAAGATCTGGGACTGGATACGAAAATGCATAAAGCCATTGCCATTCTACAGTTCAAACTGGAGGGACAGCTGATCATGCGGCACCCGGAATTCCACATGGAGAGTCGGATGCTGCTGGATAAAATAGATTTTCAGAAAAAGACGGTCTGCGTGGATGGAAAAACCTATCCTATGAAGGATGTGGATCTTCCTACGTTGGATCCGGAACACCCCTATGAACTCACCGAGGAAGAGAGCAAGGTCATGCTGCGCCTGCAGCAGGTGTTCATGCGCTGTGAAAAATTACAGAGACATGTAAAATTCCTCTATTCCAAAGGCGGAATGTATAAGATCTACAATGGAAATCTGTTATATCACGGTTGTGTGCCTCTGAATCCGGACGGAAGCTTCAAACAGGTGGAAATCTGCGGAAAAGAATATTCCGGGAAAGCGCTGTATGATATTTTGGAATACCATGCCAGAAGAGGTTATTACGCCAAGGATGCTAAGGAACGTGCGTTAGGACAGGATATGATCTGGTATATTTGGGCAGGCCCCGGCTCCCCGGTATTCGGCAAGGCCAAAATGGCTACTTTCGAACGTTATTTTCTGGAGGATAAGGAAACACACATAGAAGAAAAAAACAGTTATTATAAGCTGTTGGAGAATGAGGAAGTCATAGGCAGTATTCTGGAAGAGTTCGGCCTGGACAAGGCGGATGCACACATCGTGAACGGCCATGTTCCCGTAGAGCAGATTCACGGAGAGTCACCCATCAAATGCGGAGGAAAGCTGTTGATCATTGATGGGGGATTTTCCAAGGCCTATCAGAAAAAGACGGGAATCGCCGGATATACCCTGGTATGCAATTCCCGGGGAATGCGTCTGGTGGCCCATGAACCTTTTGAATCCACAGAAGCGGCTATTTTAAAGGAGTCAGATATTTTCTCGGATTCCATTGTAGTGGAGAATTTTTCCCGGAGAAAAATGGTGGCGGATACCGATACCGGCAAGGAAATCCAGGAGAATATCTTCTATCTGGAAGAACTCCTGGAAGCTTACCGGGAAGGTACGATCATGGAAGAAGTCTGAGTTATCGCTGATCGGTTCCGGTGGTAGCGTTATCATTGCCTACCAGATCGTTCGTGATATCGGATATACCGTTTGCAGCATCATCCACGATATTGCCTACCGTATCACCGGCTTCATCTACCGCATTGCCGGCGTTATCCAGCATGGAATCATTCTCGGATACTGTATTACCGTTGCCGTTGGTATCACCCATGTTGTCTGTGGCAGAGGTGCCTTTCTCCACGGGCGGCGTAACCGTACTCTCCGGAGTGGCAGCCATGCTGCTGCCATTTCCGTTGCCGTTTCCTTTGTTCGTACCGCAGGCTGTTGCCATGCACAGGTAAACAGTGAGGATTCCAAACACCAGTAACTTTTTACTTAACTTGGATTTTGCGCTATTTTTCATAATGTCCTCCATTTCAAAATGTCCCATTGCGGGAATGTTCTATCCGGACAGAAATGACCGGTTTAAGGGTAGTATGTGAGGATTTGGGAAAAATATACGTATGGATTCCAAAACAGACAGATGCAGAGGTGTCTGCAGAAATGAGGAAATAAATGGAATTTCGGCCCTGTATTGATATTCATAATGGAAAAGTAAAACAGATCGTCGGCGGAAGTCTGAAAGACAGCGGCGATCAGGCACAGGAAAATTTTGTGTCGGAGCAGGATGCAGCCTTTTACGCAGCACTTTATCAAAAAAATAAGTTAAAAGGTGGTCATATTATTCTGTTAAATTCCTATGACAGTCCCTACTATGAGGAGACCAGAAAACAAGCATTGGCAGCTTTACAGGCGTATCCGGGAGGATTGCAGGTGGGAGGCGGTATTACTCCGGAAAATGCAGGAGATTATCTGAATGCCGGTGCTTCTCATGTGATCGTGACTTCCTATGTATTCAGAGAGGGCAGGATCGATTATGACAGACTGGAACGACTGGTATACGCGGTGGGTAGAGAACGGCTGGTGCTGGATGTCAGTTGTAAACGTGTGGGAGAAAAGTATCTCGTGGTGACGGATCGCTGGCAGAAGTTGACGGAAGAGATCGTGAATGAGGCGCTGCTGGAAAAGCTGTCAGCATATTGCGGGGAATTTCTGATCCATGCGGTAGATGTGGAAGGGAAGGCCCGGGGGATCGAACAGGATCTGGTAAAGAACCTCGGAGGTTACACCGGGAATCCCGTCACATATGCGGGTGGTGTCCATTCCATGGAAGATCTGCTCCTTCTGAAGGAATTGGGACGAAACCGGATGAATGTGACCATCGGAAGTGCACTGGACCTGTTCGGAGGCAGTATGAAGTGGAAAGACGTACTGAAGATATGCAGCGAGGAAGTTTAATGAATATAAAAATGCCGCAGGCAAATAATGTCTGCGGCATTTTGTACGCTGTAGTTTTATAAAATTAAAGCTTGGTTACGTTAACAGCCTGGGGACCCTTTTCACCATCTACGATATCGAAAGAAACGGCTGCTCCTTCCTCCAGAGTCTTGTAACCATCCATGTTCAGTCCGCTGTAATGTACAAATACATCCTTGCCGGATTCATCAGAGATGAAGCCATAACCCTTCTGATTGTTAAACCACTTTACGGTACCTTTGTTCATAATACATACCTCCAAAAATCACTTTTCTAACAGATGTGCTGTCGATCTTCCCGACAACAGCATAAGAATAGCACAGCCCATATAAAAAGTAAATATAGTATTATTGAATTTGCACAAAAAATATGGGAAATTCCCTTGCAAATAGAGATAAATGAAAGAAAATATTGGGAATTTATTACAAAATTGTTAAGAAATGATTGCTGTAAGGGATTTCATGTGATAGAATGGAGTGATATTTATCGGAGGTGACTCTATGAAAGAACGTAAACACAAGCGGAAACTGAACCATGTGCTGATCCTTACATCCGATGCAGCAGATGCAAATGTAAAGCAGTTTCGGATACGGGCATGGCTCGTGGAAGTAATTGTAATTATGCTGTGTATACTCATTGGCGGAGTGATCGGCTATTTTATCTATGAAGGTCAATTATGGGAAAATGCCGGCAGACGAAGCCATGAACAGGTGGTAGCCCTGGAAGAGGAAAACAAGACACTGGCGGAGCAGAACAGCAAGTTGGAGTCTCAGGTAACGGAACAGGCGGAAGAAATCCAGATACTGAGTGATACCGTAAGCCAGAAGGTGCAGAGTGAGAACGAGTTGTCGGCGACCCTGGAGAAGCAGAGTCTTCCTACGGAATTCCCGCTGACCGGTTCGGCATCTATGGAAGAAGTAACGGAGGGTGAGCCTATGTGCATTTTCCATGCATCGGTAGGCACTACGGTGGTTGCAGCAGCAAGCGGTACGGTAATGGCAGTGAATGATGATGAGACCTATGGACACAGTGTGTGGGTGGATCATGGTAACGGATATATCACAATCTATCGGAATAAGGGAGATGCCACAGTAGCTGCCGGAGATTCCGTGGTGCAGGGGACGACTCTGTTTGTGATAGGAGAAGATAATGCGGATCTGGGTTACCAGATGCAGAAGGACGGAAGTTATATCAATCCTATAGATATGTTGGCGATCAGCGGCTGATTGCAGAAAGGTTTGGAAAATACATGTTAGGTAAAAAGAGTACAGATACAAAAATAAATACACTGATCGGTGCAGGTGCGGAGTTGAGTGGTGATTTTACGCTGGATGGCTCTGCAAGAATTGATGGTAAGATCGGCGGCAATGTAACGGTAACGGGCAGTCTGATTCTTGGCGCCGGTAGTGTGGTCACCGGAGAAGTACAGGCGGCCTCCGTACTGATCGGCGGAGAAGTGACCGGAAATATTACGGCTCCGGAGAAGGCAGAACTGACGGCTTCTGCGAAGGTACTGGGAGATATTGCCACCAAGGTCATTGTGATTGATGAGCATGCCATATTTCAGGGTAAGATCGATATGAACCAGGCGGTACCGGATAAAAAGGGAAAAGCGAAAGCAGCCAAAGCGACGCGTGTGGGACGTAAGAGTGCAAAGGCTGCAATTGCAGAAGCACTGAAAGAAGTGGAAGAGGAAGAAAAGAGAGAAAATCAGGAAAATACAGCAGTGCCGGAACAGACGCAAAATACGGTGGCAGAAGAAACAACAAAATAAGATACAAGAAAAAGACGTTGGGGATTATTTGCCAACGTCTTTTTTCTCCATACGTCCGAATACCAGTTCATAACCGTCATTGCCGTAATTCAGAGAACGATTCACTCTGCTGATGGTAGCGGTGGAGGCTCCGGTTTTCTCGGCGATTTCCAGATAAGTCTTGCCGTCCTTCAGCATGGCAGCTACTTCAAAACGCTGGGACAGAGACAATAATTCATTGACTGTACACAGATCTTCGAAGAAGCTGTAACATTCCTCCCGGGACTGAAGACACAATACTGCATCAAACAGAGAATCCACAGCATCCGTTTTGATTTTTTTATTCATGATCGACACACCTTTCCATAGTTGTAATCCGTACAACGCAACTATCTGTATTTTAGCATACTAAAGTTTTAAAGTAAAGGTGTGAAACAAAATAGTTATAAAATCTTCATAATTTCAAAAAGTGTTGAAAAGATGGAAGTGTTGACATGTAGTTTTGGATACTATATAATAGCCACATAGAGAAAACAAGTAGCTGCGAAACAGACAGCAGAGTGCGAAGCACGGCTATTTGTGCCGCAGGCGTCACAAAGTAGCCCTTATCGCAGAATCCAAATTAGAAATTTGATTCGCGATTCCTTCGACGAAAGGAATCGTCTGCGGAATGGAGATTAGTATGGCAACAACAGAAGAATTACTTCAGACGATTTTACAGAGTCTGGAGAAAGTGGAATATATCAAGTCAGAAGACATTCCGAATATTGATCTGTATATGGATCAGGTGCTGACTTTTATGGATCGCAAGTTGCGTTCGGCAGTACGCCCACAGACCGAGGATCGCGTCCTGACCAAGACCATGATCAACAATTATGCAAAAAACGATCTGCTTCCTCCTCCGGTGAAGAAGAAATATTCCAAGGAACATGTTCTGATGCTCATTTTCATCTATTACTATAAGGGCGTGATTCCCATGAATGAGATTCAGACTCTGTTGCAGCCGATCACCGATCATTATTTTCAAAATGGACAGGCATTTGACCTGGAAAGCTTATATAAAGAAGTCGTATCTTTGGAAAAGGAACAGCTGGAGGACTTAAAAAAAGACGTAGTGGACAAATTCCGCAGAGCAGAGAATTCCTTTACGGAGACCTCCGGAGAAGAACGAGAATTCTTACAGAAATTTGCCTTGATCTGTCTCTTAAGTTTTGATGTCTACATGAAGAAAATGATCGTGGAACAGCTGGTAGCTGAACTGGCAAACGATGCGAAAGCCAGGGAGCCCGAAAAGGAAACCCACAAGAAAAATAAAGAGAAATAAAAACAAGTAGCAAAATCAGAAACAGGAAAAATTTTATGAAAGCATTTATGGATCTTCATACGCATTCTCTGGCAGCAGGGCATGCGTATAGTACTTTATTAGAAAATATTGACGCTGCACTGGCAGTCGGGATCAGATACCTGGGAATGAGTGAACATGGTCCCACATCTCCCGGAGGACCGCATGAGTTCTTTTTTAGCAATTATAAAGTGATTCCCAGAGAGTATGACAGAGAAGAGCTTAGCGGCAGAGTGGTACCGGTGACAGGTGGAAGGCTCCATCTTTTGTGTGGTGTGGAAGCCAATATCTGTGACGCGGACGGTAAGCTGGATCTGGAGGAACGTTATCTGCAGAAGATGGATTATGCGCTTGCCAGCATTCATCCTTTTGCTTTTACTGCGGGAAGTCGTAAGGAGAATACGTTAGCTTCCGTGAGAGCATTTCAGAACCCTTATGTGAAAATACTGGGACATCCCGATGATGGCAGATTCCCTTTAGATTACGAGGAACTGGTGCGGGAAGCAAAGCAGGCGCATGTTGCATTGGAAGTGAACAATTCTTCTCTAAATCCCCGGTCGTCAAGACAAGGCGGCAGGGAAAATATCATAGAATTGTTAAAGACTTGCATGAAATATGAACAGCCTGTTATAATGGGAACGGACAGCCATATGTGTTTTGCCATAGGAAAATTTGTCGAGACCGAACAGCTGATGAGGGAACTGGATTTCCCTACGGAGCTGGTGTTGAATTATGCCCCGGAGAATATTCATAAGCTGATCAACATCACACTGTAGCTGATACCACCCGGTGTTACCGGAATAAGAATACAGCCGGAGAAGGCACGCCCCGCAAGCGGGCAGATAGGAGAACAAATGAAAGACACAAATTGTGGATATTGTATGAGAGGGGAACTGTTAGATAAGTTCGGTATTTTCATCTGTGACCTGAAGGTGAGCAGCCTGATCCTGTTCAAGGAACAGAGCCATCCCGGCAGATGTATCGTAGCATACAAGGACCATGTCAGTGAGATCGTGGACATCAGCGAGGAAGAGAGAAGATTATTTTTTGAGGATGTGGCGCATGCAGCGAAAGCCATCCATGCAGCATTCCATCCAGATAAGTTAAATTACGGAGCATACGGCGACACCGGCTGCCATCTGCACATGCACCTGTGCCCGAAGTACAAGGACGGTTTCGAGTGGGGCGGCACTTTCGAGATGAATCCCGGCAGGACCTTTTTGACGGATGCAGAATATCAGGAGATGATCGACAAAATCAAGGCGAACCTGTAAATATTCCGGAACATTTTCCCCGGGATTACATAGAATAGATATGTAATCTCAGGGAGGATAAACAATTATGAAAACAAAGAAAGTAATGGCAGCGATATTGGCTGTACTGTTTGCGGCAGGTGCACTTACGGGCTGCGGCAATGCAGAACAGACGAACGGACCAAAGAAGACAAGAGTGGTGCTCAATGAAGTGGCCCACTCTCTTTTTTATGCACCGATGTATGTGGCTATCGAGGAAGGATATTTTGCCGATGCCGGGATCGACCTGGAGCTCGTAACGGGATTTGGCGCGGATAAGACTATGACAGCGGTGCTGACCGGTGAGGCGGACATCGGCTTCATGGGCAGTGAGAGCACGATTTACACCTATGCCGGAGGAACGGAAGACTATGTGGTGAACTTTGCCCAGCTGACCCAGCGGGCAGGAAATTTCCTGGTGGCGAGAGAACCTATCGATGACTTTTCGTGGGATATGTTAAAGGGTGCTACAGTCTTAGGTGGTAGAGCGGGCGGTATGCCGGAGATGGTATTTGAATATATCCTGGAGAAAAATAATATGGATCCGACAACGGATCTGTCCATCGACCAAAGCATTGACTTCGGTTCCACAGCAGCAGCTTTTTCTGGCGGGCAGGGAGACTTTACCATTGAGTTCGAGCCGCATGCTACGCTGTTAGAGCAGAAGGGCGACGGCTATGTGGTGGCATCTTTAGGCGAGGAATCCGGCTATGTACCGTATACTTCTTTCTCTGCCAGGAAGAGTTATATAGAGAAAAATGCGGAGACGATCCAGGCATTTACCGATGCCCTGCAAAAAGGTATGGATTATGTGCAGGAGCACAGTGCGGAAGAAATCGCCAAATGTATTGCACCCCAGTTCGCAGAGACCGGGAGTGATACGCTGACAGCCATCGTTGCCAGATATCAGGAACAGGATACCTGGAAAAAAGATCTGATCTTCCACAAAGATGCCTTTGATCTGTTACAGAATATTCTGGAGGACTCTGATGTACTGAAAGAGAGAGTGCCCTATGAAAAACTGGTGACCACAGAATTTGCTGAGAAAGCGGCGGCAAAATAAGGAAAACGAAGAGAGTGTTATAAAAATAGTTTAAAAAAGGAGGAGGATCAGACATCCTCCTCCTGAATGTGTATATTTTTAATGGCCCAGAGCTTTAATGCCTTGGCATTGGTACTGATCTTCTCCAGGGAATCCAGAATATCCTGAAATGCCGGACGCTCATCCTCAGAGATCACGCCGTCTTCGGAGATAGCGATCAGGGAAGCGCGAAGTGTATCGATATCTTTCAAGGATCCCAGTACTTTCAGCGCCAGCCGGTCAAAGTCCACAATGTCAACCTCTGATACACTGTTGCGTCCTATGGGGCATTCTCTGGCACAGTAGGAGTTGCACAGCTCCGGTGTATTATATGCCTCTGCCATAGCCTTGACTTCCTCCGGATATGGGGCGATGGTATCCAGTTCGATCCTTGCCAGTCTGGTGCGGTCGATGCCTACCAGTTCAGCGGCCTTTTCCCGGCTGCTGAAGTCCGGATTTTCCTTGGCAGCTTCGCAACGTGCGAGATAGTACATATTATCAGCGGCTTTTGTAGCTTTTTTACCCATATTTCTTTTAATCCTTTTATAGTATAGTGTAATCAAACATCTCTAATATCACAGTTTAGTAGAAAAAAGACACATTGTAAAGGAAAAATCACGATATTTTACGAAAAGCAGTTGAGGGAATGTGTAAAATTTGCTAAAATATAAGAGATGTGGAAAAATCAATTTTTCATATATAAAATGGAGGTGCGGTAATGGGTTTAATCAGAGCAGCAAAAGATGCAGTCAGTAGCATGATGGCTGACCAGTGGAGAGAGTATTTTTACTGTGATTCTCTTTCCAACGATGTATTGGTAGTAAAAGGACAGCAGCGGGTAACCAATGGACGTAACAGCAATACCAAGGGTGTGGAGAACATAATCTCCAACGGCTCCATCGTAGCAGTTAACGAAGGACAGTGTATGATCATTGTGGATCAGGGCGGAATCGTAGAGTTCTGTGCGGATGCCGGTGAGTTCGTATATGATTCTTCTACAGAACCCAGCTTGTTCTACGGCAATCTTGGCGAGAGCGTTAAGAATACTTTTTCCAATATCGGAAAACGTTTTACCTTTGGTGGTAATGCAGCGAAGGATCAGAGAATCTACTTCTTCAATATCAAGGAGATCATGAACAACCTCTTTGGTACGGCAAGCCCTATTCCGTTCCGTGTAATTGACCAGAATATCGGACTGGATCTGGATACCTCCTTACGTTGTAACGGTGAGTATTCCTTCCACCTGGTGGATCCTTTGTTATTCTATAAAAATGTATGCGGTAACGTAACAGAGTCCTATACCAGAAGCGAACTGGTAGCGAAGATGAAGGCAGAACTATTGACTGCTCTGCAACCTGCACTGGCTAAGATCTCCGCCCTGGGTGTTCGTCCCAGCGAAGTTCCCGCACATACTGCGGAACTGACAGAAGCTTTGAAGGAAGAGCTTTCCGATCTGTGGACCAAACTTCGTGGTATCGAGATCGTTACCATTAATATCAATTCTGCGAAGATCCCTGATGAGGATGCAAAGACCATCGCAGATCTGCAGAGAACCGCAGTACTGCGCAATACCGGAATGGCAGCAGCTACCATGACCGCTGCACAGGCAGAGGCTATGAAGATGGCAGCATCCAACACCTCTACCGGTCCCATGATGGCATTTGCAGGCATGAACATGGCGAACATGGTAGGCGGTATCAATGCCGGACAGCTGTATCAGATGGATGCCCAGCAGAACAGTGGTATGCAGCAGGCACAGGCAGCACCCGCGCGGGGGCAGGCTCCTAAGATGCAGGCACCGGTACTTGGCTGGACCTGTAGCTGCGGCGCTACGGATAACCGTGGTAAGTTCTGCGCTGAGTGTGGAGCACCTAAGCCTTCGGACGCAGGCTGGACCTGCAGCTGTGGTGCAGTAAATCAGGGCAAGTTCTGTTCCGAATGCGGAGCAAAGAAGCCGGAAGGAGCACCGATCTATAAATGTGATAAATGCGGCTGGGAGCCGGAAGATCCTGCACATCCTCCTAAGTTCTGCCCGGAGTGCGGCGATCCTTTTGATGACAACGACAGAGTATAATACATACTCGTCAGAATATATTTACCGGAAACAGTACAGCAGATACCTTTATGATATCTGCTGTACTGAACTGTTATGAATGAAAAAGAAAGAGAAATATAAATGAACGGAAGTCTGATCGCTATTATTGTTATACTGGTATTGTGTCTGGTACTGGCAGGGATCATTTATTATTCTTATTGCAGGATCCGTGAAAAATTACGGGATACCTCCAGAATGTTATTCGGTACAGATTCCATGATCGAGGGCATGAAGCAGAGAGAAGCGGAAGTGGAGATGACACCGAAGTCCGTATCCTCCGCGACAAATCTGTATATGCCTTCTATTATGAGAGATTTTCCCGAGTTCCATTATGATGAGATGAAGAGCAGAGCGGAGAACGTGCTGACCTCTTATTTACAAAGTATTACCGGACAGAATCCGGCACTTTTGTCGGAGGGAACGAAAGAATTGAAAGAACAGCTCAGACTGCGGCTGGAGATGCTGCAGAACCAGTCACAGAGGGAGAGCTTTGAAAATATACATATTCACAGAACAGAGATACATCAGTACCGGAAGCAGAAGGGAAGACAGAGTATTGTCCTGCAGTCAGCCGTAGAATATATCCATGCGTTGAAAGAAAACGGTAAGCTTATCGGGGGCAGTGAAGAACGGAAAGAACAGGCAAAATACAATGTGGAACTGGTCTATATCCAGGATCAGGATATGGTCGAGAACCAGGAGGATGCAGGTCTGGCCCTGAACTGTCCCAATTGTGGTGCACCGCTTCCCGGACTTGGGGCAAAAAAGTGCATTTATTGTGATACACCTATTGTGGAATATAATCTGCGGATCTGGAATTTCAGCAGAGTGGAAGAAGCATAGAGAAGGCTGAAAGGGCTGTATGGACGAAAAAATAATGGAGTTAGAAAAAAACAAAGATATAGACAGACGGCTGGAGGAAACAACGAAGGAACTGCAGCGGGAACGGGAAAAACTGATGGCTGTGATCCGAATGTCCGGCGATCTGATCTTTGAATATGATATCGCAAAGGATCAAATGCACTATGCAGGTCCGGAAGAAGGCAGTCTGTATTGCGGACAGATCACGGAAGGGTACACAGAACAACTTCTCCGGGAAGTGGACAACCGCTCGGATGCAGTGGAACAGCAGCTTGCAGAAGCGTTGCACAGCGGCGAGCCGGATATTTGTATTGAGCTCTGCAAGACGGACGAGGAAGGTAATCCTCACTGGATGAAGGTCATCGGGCAGACTTTTTATAATGAAAAAAAAGAACCGGAACGTGTCCTGGGCAAGGTCTGTGATATTGATGCGCAGAAGAAAAAGGAAAGGGAACTACAGGAAAAATCACAAAGGGATTCCCTGACTGGACTTTTGAATCATTCCACCATCAAGCAGCAGATCACACACAGACTGCAGAAAATGAAACGGGGACAGGTGGGATACCTTATTGTTCTGGATGTGGATAGTTTTAAAAAGATCAACGATACAAACGGACATCTGTTTGGAGATGCGGTATTGTGTTCTTTTGCAGATGAAATGAATAAATTGTTTCCCGAAGCGCTGAAAGGCAGGATTGGTGGAGACGAGTTCGTATGCTATGTAGAGAATATGCCAAGAGAGGAACTGGAAGAGAAGCTTGGACAGTTGAATCGCTGTATGTCTGACCGCTATGATGATGATAAAACAGGACTGCATATCTCCTGCAGTCTGGGAGCTGCGGTTACGGATGGAACAGTGACAGACTATAATCTGCTGTTCCGGTGGGCAGATGCAGCCTTGTATCAGGTGAAGAGTCGGGAAAAGGGCGCTTATGATCTTCTGGAGGTCAAGGAGGGTGTGGCATTGCCCGGTCAAAGCTACCTGGACAGTGAGGAGAACAAGGATGACGAGATCGTTCACAAGGAGGCACAGTTCGAGAGCGCGGAAGATCTGGTTCTGTTCTGCATGGACCTGTTGGAAAATGTACCGAATCTGACCAGTGCCCTGAAGGTGATCAGTGAACGTACCTGCAGTTTTTTCAATATTGATGATATGATATGTGTGGAAGTAAATGAGGCAGGACCGTCGATCCGTTATCAATGGAACCGGGAAGAAAAGAAAAATTTTGTCAAAAGAATACTACACCCGGGAGTATTTGAATGGGACAGGATCCGGAAACGTGCAGACGAATCCGGTGCCGCAATTTACAGACAGTCGGAGACTCCGAATATCTACAAAGAAGAAGCGGAGTCTGTGATGATCGTAATGTCTACCGCTTCGAAGGGATTAAAGGCCAGTGTTATCTTCTCAGACCGCCATACAGACAGAACCTGGGAAGAGGAGAAAAATGCCCTGTGCAGAATATCCCATCAGATATTCAACAGGCTTCGCATGCTGAAAAATGCAGAAAAAGATCAAAGGGAACTGAATCGGAAACTGAATTATGATGCGCTGACCGGACTGCCGGTGTACAATAAGTTCGTAGACAAATTAGAAGCCTATATGGCAGCGAATGGAAAGACCGGATTATATTTTTTGTCCTCTGACTTTTCTAATTTCCAGTATGTGAATGAAATGTATGGCTACGAGGTAGGCGACCGTATCCTGCATGATTTTGCCGTGGAATTACAGGAAAAATGTCAGGAAGGCGTATTGTTCTGCCGTGTAACCTCCGATCACTTTGTCGGTGTGCTGAAGGAAGATTCCGTGGAGGATGCCAGACAGGCGTACCTGACGTTTACGAATTCTTTTGTGAAGAGGATCAACAGCCGGTATGATCAGTGTAATCTGGTCATTGCCACCGGTTTGTATGAGATCACGGAGAATGACTGGTCGGTATCTTCCATGATGGATAATGCCAATGAGGCCAGAAAACAATGCAAGACGCAGAAGGTAGACAGTGCCGTAGAAATTTACACGGACAAGATCCGCAGAGATTTGGAGAATACCAGAACAATTGTATCCGGAATGGTAAGCGCCTATAATAATAAAGAATTCCATGCATATCTCCAACCTAAGGTATCTCTTCATACCGGAAAAGTAGTGGGAGCGGAAGCACTGGTGCGCTGGATAAAAGCGGATGGAACTATGGTAATGCCCGGAAAGTTTATAGATATTTTTGAGAGAAATGGGTTTATTACCAAGGTTGATTTCGCCATTCTGGATCAGGTCATGGAATATTTGCGTGATGCCCTGGCACAGGGGGAAGAAGTGGTACCCATCTCTGTTAATTTTTCCAGACGTCACAATGAATACGCAGATTTTGTGCCGAATATCTTAAAGCGCCTGAAAGACTATAAGGTACCCAGCGATCTGCTGGAGGTGGAAGTGACAGAGTCGGTATTTATGTCGGATCTGAATAAGCTGACCAATAATCTGGAAACCCTCAGGGACAGAGGCGTGGAGATCTCTGTCGATGATTTCGGAAGCGGATATTCTTCGCTGAATTTGTTATCCAAGGTGACTGTGGATACGGTAAAACTGGACAAGCAGTTCCTGGATGATACCATGAACAGCGAACGGGAAGAAACCGCATTGACAATTATAAAATATCTGACTAAAATGTTAAGACATCTCGGCTTTAAAGTACTGGCAGAGGGTGTGGAGACCAGTGAACAGCTGGAGATGCTCCGGCTGGCGGATTGCGATATCGTGCAGGGATATTTTTATGCAAAACCAATGCCGATCGGGGAATTCAGAACTTTTTTACAGGAATTCAATGAAAGGGATAATTAGTCATACATGAGCATTTATGATACTTTGAATAAAGAACAAAAAGAAGCGGTGCTTCATACGGAAGGACCGCTCCTTCTGTTAGCGGGCGCCGGAAGCGGCAAGACCCGTGTCCTGACTCACAGAGTGGCATATCTGATCGATGAGCTGGGAGTGAATCCATGGAACATTCTTGCCATTACCTTTACCAATAAGGCAGCACAGGAGATGCGGGAACGTGTGGACCAGATCGCCGGTTTCGGCGCGGATCAGGTGTGGGTAGCCACTTTCCATGCCACCTGTATGCGGATCCTCAGAAGACATATTGACAGACTGGGATATGATACGAATTTTACTATCTATGATACAGACGATCAGAAGACCGTGATCAAACAGGTCTGCAAACGTCTGAACATCGACACGAAGATGTATAAGGAGCGGACGCTGCTGTCTGAAATATCTTCTGCCAAGGATGAACTGGTGGATGTACGGGAATTCGAGGTCAAGTCTGTAGGCGATTATCGCAAAAGTGTGACGGCAAAGGTTTACAGAGAATATCAGGACACCCTGAAGAAGAGTAATGCACTGGATTTTGATGATATCATTGTGAAAACGGTGGAACTGTTCAAAAGCTGCCCAGAGGTACTCTATAACTATCAGGAGCGTTTCCGATACATTATGGTGGATGAGTACCAGGATACGAATACAGCGCAGTTTGAACTGATCCGGCTGTTGGCGGACGGCTACCGCAATCTGTGTGTCGTGGGTGATGATGACCAGTCCATTTACAAGTTCCGTGGTGCCAATATCCGCAATATTTTAGATTTCGAGAAGGTATATCCGGATGCTAAAGTGATCAAGCTGGAGCAGAATTACCGTTCCACACAGAATATTCTGGATGCGGCAAACGCAGTGATCCGCAACAACAGAGGCCGTAAAGAAAAGGCACTGTGGACGGAAAAAGGAGCAGGCAGCCGAATACATTTCAGACAATTTGACAATGCTTATGAAGAGGCGGAATACATCGCAGACGATATTTCTGATAAAGTGAACAAAAATGGCGTTGCCTATGCGGATTGTGCAGTACTGTACCGTACCAATGCCCAGTCCAGACTTTTAGAAGAACGTATGGTGGTGGAAGGAATTCCCTATCATGTGGTAGGCGGTGTGAACTTCTATGCCAGACAGGAGATCCGGGACATCCTGGCGTATTTAAAGACTATTGATAACGGCAGGGATGAAGTGGCTCTGCGCAGAATCATCAATGTGCCGAAACGGAGCATCGGTACGGCATCGCTGGAAAAAGTGGCGGATTATGCACAGATGAAGGATATCACGTTATTTGATGCATTGTGCGAGGCAGACCAGATCAGGGGACTGGGAAGAGCGGAAGCAAAGATCCGTGGATTCGTCAATCTGATCGAAGTGCTTCGCAGCGGATTGTCCTCCTATACACTGCCGGATCTGATCAAGTCCTTATTAGAACGGATCGATTATGCGGAATATCTGCGGGATCAGGATGAAGAATCCGCAGAGGACCGTCTCGGGAACGTAGATGAATTGATCACCAAGGCAGCAGTCTACGAGGAGACCCACGATGAGCCTTCTCTGTCGGAATTTTTGGAAGAGATCATGCTGGTAGCGGATATTGATAATGTGGAAGATGGCGATAACAGAGTGCTTTTGATGACTCTGCACAGTGCCAAAGGCCTGGAATTCCCGGTGGTCTATCTCGCCGGCATGGAGGATGGACTATTTCCCGGCTTTATGACGATCGCGTCCGATGATCCCTTGGAGATCGAGGAAGAGAGACGACTGGCTTATGTGGGAATCACCAGAGCCAAGGAGGATCTGACGCTGACCTGTGCCAGAAGCAGAATGCTCCGCGGTGAGACACAGTACAATCCCGTGAGCCGTTTTGTGCGGGAGATCCCGAAGGAACTTATGGATAATACCCTGCCGCAAAACAGAAGATACCGGGACGATGACCTGGAGGATTTTCAGACGAGAAGAGCCAATGAGGCAGCCCTTCGTGCCATGGGACTGGAAGCGATTGCAACTCCCCGGTCCGGAAACGGTTCGGGCAGCGGCTTCGGAGGCTATGGCAATACGGGATTTGATCCAAGACCCAAGGCAACCTTGAAGCCCCGCGTTACGGCAAAAGCAGACAAACCTTATATTTCCAAGGGGATCAATGGACTCAATCAGCTGGCGGGACTGCAGAAGGGAACGGAATTCAAGGCACCGGATGCACTGGACTATACGGTAGGAGACAGAGTACGTCATATCAAATATGGTGAGGGCACGGTATTAAATGTCGCGAGAGAACCCAGGGATTATAAGGTTACAGTGGAATTCGACCAGGCGGGGCAGAAGATCATGTATGCATCTTTTGCCAAGTTAAAACGGGTATAGTATTTTTTACGAAAATATGGTATCATATAAAGGAATGAAAACAATTGCTTTGCATCCGCAGAAAAGTCCGGATGCCGGAAAGGCAGGTAAATAATATGAACAGAATTGAAAATCTGGTAGACCTTGACAAATTAAACGAACTGAAAGTCAGCGAACTGAAGAAGCTTAATAAGCTTCTGGGTAAGGAAGTGGAAGAGAAGAAGGAGCGCAATGTCCTGGTATGGGTACTGGCGATCATCGGCGCTGTAGCAGCTGTTGCAGCTGTAGCTTATGCCGTATATCATTTCTTCTTTGCACAGGATTATCTGGAAGACTTCGAGGATGATTTCGAGGACGAAGCAGATGACGTGGAAGAGGATGACGACGACTTCTTCGAGGATGAAGGAGAGAACTAACCCATGAAAAAAGGACAGGTATATGAAGGATCTGTTGTAAGGGTCGATTTTCCCAACAAAGGGATCGTCTGTGTGGGAGAAGAGACTGCTGTAGTCAAGAACAGCCTGCCCGGACAGAAAGTCAAGTTCTCAGTGAATAAGGTACGCAAAGGGAAGGCGGAAGGAAGGCTTTTAGAGGTGACAGAGAAGTCACCTTTAGAAACCGGCCGGACGTGTTCCCTTTTTGGGTTGTGCGGTGGATGTACCTATCTGTCTCTGCCCTATGAAGAACAGCTGAAGGTCAAAGAAGAACAGGTAAAACGTCTGCTGGACAGCGTGTTAAACAAGCAGGAAGAAGCCTGGACTTTTGAAGGCATCAAGGGCAGCCCGAAGGCTTATGAATACCGCAATAAGATGGAATTTTCCTTCGGAGACGAGTACAAGGATGGACCGCTGGCACTGGGCATGCATAAGAGAGGCAGCTTTTACGATATAGTGACCGTAGTGGACTGTGAGATCGTGGATGCGGATTACCGCCTGATCTTACAGACAGTGAGAGATTACTTTGCCCGGTCGAAGGTAAGCTTTTTCCACAGAATGAGCCATGAGGGGTACTTACGGCACCTGCTGGTACGTAAGGCATCCCGCACCGGAGAGATTCTGGTGGCACTGGTGACAACCTCCCAGGATCCCTGGCAGGGAGAGATGGCGGTGGAAGGAAGCTTGGATGCGGATGCGCTGATCACAGGATTTAAGGATCTGCTGCTTTCCCAGGAACAGGAGGGGAAGCTTGTCGGAAAATTCGCAGGAATCTTACATATCACCAATGATTCCATCGCAGATGTGGTGCAGAGTGATCATACGGAGTTGTTGTACGGACAGGAGTATTTTTATGAGGAACTGCTGGGGTTGAAATTCAAGATCTCCACATTCTCCTTCTTTCAGACCAACTCCTACAGTGCGGAGGTACTGTACCAGACGGCGAGAGATTATGTGGGCGACCTGGGTGGCAGCGACAAGACCGTATTCGACCTCTATAGCGGTACCGGCACCATCGCACAGCTCATGGCACCGGCCGCCGGGAAAGTCATCGGTGTGGAGATTGTGGAGGAAGCCGTGGAGGCAGCAAAGAAAAACGCCGCCGCCAATGGACTGGATAACTGTGAATTCATTGCCGGAGATGTACTGAAAGTACTGGATGAAGTGGAAGAGAAGCCAGACATGATCATCTTAGATCCCCCCAGAGATGGCATCCACCCCAAAGCACTGCCGAAGATCATTGCCTACGGTGTGGAGCATATTGTTTATATCTCCTGCAAGCCCACCAGCCTCGTGAGAGATCTGGAAGTATTCTTAGAGAATGGCTACCGCGTGGACAAAGCCGTTGCCGTGGACCAGTTCCCCTGGACCGCGAATGTGGAGACTGTTGTCTTGCTTTCCAAGGGAATGGTCGATTGGTCCTTTTTCCTGGGGCAAGGATGCAAAGGAGGCCGTCCACAATGCGGTGGTTCTTGAAGAGGTTGCCAAGATGGCATATCGAATCGAGCTGATTCATCCGCAGGTAGCACCTGCCCCGCAGGAATTACAGGATAAGCATTATTTCCGTAAGCATGGTGCAAATGCATATTACGGACAGAATTAACAGGATATCGAGAGGGTATAAAACAGATGAAGATGAAAACAGCACCTATGGGGTGGAACAGCTGGGATTGTTATGGAGCGGCTGTTACAGAAGATATCGTACGACGGAACGCTGAATTTATGGCTGAGCATCTGAAGGAGTACGGTTGGGAATATATTGTGGTGGATATCCAATGGTATGAGCCTTATGCTGCAACCAATGAGTATCATCCTTTTGCGGATGTAGTAATGGATGAGTATGGAAGACTGCTTCCCGCAGTAAATCGTTTTCCTTCCGCAGCAAACGGTGCGGGCTTTGGACCATTGGCAGAATATGTCCATTCTCTTGGATTGAAGTTCGGCATTCATATTATGAGAGGGATTCCACGACAGGCTGTACATCAGAACACGAAAATCATGAACAGTGACAGACATGCACGGGAAATTGCCAAAACAAACAGTATCTGTGCCTGGAATACGGATATGTATGGTGTAGATCCTGAGAAAGACGGGGCACGGGAATACTATAACAGTATTTTTGAATTATATGTTTCCTGGGGTGTGGATTTTATTAAATGTGATGATATTGCACGGGAACTGCCACATGAGGAATCCGAACTGATTATGCTGAGCAAAGCATTGCATGGTTGCGGAAGACCCATGGTTTTAAGTCTGTCGCCGGGACCTGCTCTTTTAGAAAAGGCAGAGCTTTATAAGCAGATTTCCAATATGTGGAGAATCACCGATGATTTCTGGGATAAGTGGGAACTGTTATATGATATGTTTTCAAGAGCAGAAAAATGGTGCACCCATGCAGGTGCAGGGCACTGGCCGGATGCCGATATGCTTCCGGTCGGACCGATACGGCAGGTATATGATGTGAATAACTGGACGAATTTCACACAGGATGAGCAGATCACCATGCTGACACTCTGGAGTATCATGCGTTCTCCTTTGATGCTGGGAGGAGAGCTGACAGGGTTTGACGAATTCACTATGAATCTGGTAACCAATTCTGAAATACTTGCCATGCATGCAAATGCACGGCATTCGCATCAGGTGTGGAGACGTGAAATCGATGGTATAGAGCATGCATTGTGGATTGCAGCAGATACAAAGGGTGGATATTATGTCGCGGTATTTAATCTGGGTGATAAAGACAGTGGCATATCCATACCGCTTGCCGATCTGGAGATTTATGATGGAGTAAATGGAACGGAGCTTTGGAGCGGAGAGCACGTGGAAGAGCCAAAGAGCCTTAGTGTGTCATTAAAGAGTCATGGTGCTAGGGCATATCATTTTACGTACAACTAAAAAGCATACTACTGTTAATGTATAGAGATCTTCAATCATGATCTCAGTTTTGAGATTAACCTTATGGTCATTTTCAGCACGTTGGCGATCTTTTTCGATTATTATATTTTACTGTGAGATTTTGATATTAGCAATAGTGAAATGGGGCAGAGAAGAGTTGAAAAGGCAGACGGATAA
>OGYL01000525.1_pt1 | contig 30448 bp, 27 predicted proteins | sample 1576541 | NCBI WGS metagenome assembly OGYL01 (sample SAMEA3541551, study PRJEB24748) | human gut metagenome | biome: human gut; feature: human-associated habitat; material: faeces | place: China | collected 2012 | reverse complement strand
ATAAAGAATGGTTATTTCAAAAAAAAGATATAACTGAGCCCATCCAAATCTAAGGCAGCGCCGGGGATATGCCGTCTACCGAGTTAAGCCTTTCCGAACTCGCAGACGAAACATCGCTGTTAGACATAATGGTTGCCGCGAAACTGATTCCGTCAAAGGGCGAGGGGAGAAGGCTCATCACCCAGGGCGGCGTGTCGGTGGACGATGTGAAAATAGCAGAGCCGAACCAGAAAATTTCAAAAGAGAGTCTTGAAAAAGGAATCGTAATAAAAAAAGGAAAGAAAGTATATCATAAAGTAACGGCGAAATAACTGATTTTAAATCGACACAGCAAGGGAGTGGTGAAATGCCGATTAAAATCCCGAACGACCTGCCGGCAACGGCGGTTTTGGAAAAAGAAAATATATTTGTGATAACGGAAACCAGGGCCATTACCCAGGACATCCGCCCATTAAAAATAGCAATTTTGAATTTGATGCCCACAAAGGTGGAAACAGAAACGCAGTTTGTAAGGCTTTTGGGCAACACACCGCTGCAAGTGGAGCTGGAGCTTTTGCACACCAAAACCCACAAGTCGAAAAACACGTCTCAGGAACACCTGTTAACGTTTTATAAGACCTTTGAAGAGGTGAAGGATAAAAAGTTCGACGGGCTGGTAATTACCGGCGCGCCGGTGGAACTGATGGATTTTAAAGAGGTGGAATATTGGGAAGAACTCAAGGAAATTATGGAGTGGAGCAAAACTAACGTTACCAGCACGCTGCACATTTGCTGGGGCGCTCAGGCGGGGCTTTACTATCACTATGGAATTCCGAAATATACCTTAGATAAAAAGCTGTTCGGCGTATACAAGCACAAGCTGGACAGAAAAACCGCAATTTTGTTCCGCGGTTTTGACGACGAATTCTACGTTCCCCATTCCCGTCATACAGACGTGAAACGGGAGGACGTGGAAGCCGTTTCTGACTTGAAAATTCTTGCCTCATCTGACGAAGCAGGCCTTTATGTGGCAGCCACAGATTTGGGCAGGCAGATTTATGTGATGGGGCATTCAGAATATGATGCGGACACGCTGAAAAAGGAATATTTCCGGGACAAGGAAGCGGGAAAGAAAATCGACTTGCCGGTGAACTATTTTGAAAACGACGATCCGTCGCTTCCCCCTAGGGTTACGTGGCGGTCCTGCGCCAATTTGTTTTATTCAAACTGGCTGAACTATTTTGTTTATCAAACAACCCCTTATGACTTAAATAAAATAAAATAAAAAAAAAACTTTAGGGTAGTCGAATGGCTACCCTAAAATTTTGTAAGTGATTTCATTATTTTAGTCAAAATCATGTTCAAAAATGTTCAATCCATAAGGCGGATACCACATGAGATACATGGGTCTTTTTATACGTCCAACAGTGTACCATTCTTCCACAATTAATATTTGAGGGTCAATATCGTCAAATTTTCCAATAAACAGAAAATCTACATCATAAAAATCGTCAACCTGAGTTTTCAGCCAATCATCTGGTACATTTCCTGTAATGTCTATATCCTGAGGACAATTTTTAATTCCTCCATATTCTTTCACTTCCCAAGTATATTCTGTTACATTCATCATGATCGCACGTATTGCAACGTTACCTGGTTTAACATAATCATCAATGTCAAAATTCTTATCAATTAATCCTTTTTTTATGGGAATAGCCCATAATAAAGCCAACTCCACTGTTACGACTAACAAAATGACAATAAGATATTTTAATATCGACTGAATTAAATTATCCATTTTTGTTCTCTCCATTCATTTTTAATAAAATTTAATCCAGAAAACACCTTTGCTTGCAACCGGATATTTATATTTGTGGGAAGCACTAAGCGGCGTGCTTTTTCGTCCTATTGCGTTAATATATTTACCAGATACATCAATATAATCTGTTTTACCATTAACAGCAAATGCTACACCGCCAACAGCATCTACCCATTTTTGCGCAAAATTATTACCCCATTCTCCATTAACGTCTGTTCCGGTATTACACGCATAAAACGTAGCTGTAGTAGAGTAAAATGCAGCAGGGATTAATCCACCTATCCAATTATAATCTAATGAAAACTTAGAACGGTCTGCATTACCATAGCCGAGTTCAACACTTCCAATAAATCCATGTGAAAACATGGTTACCGTTCTAACTTTATCATTTTTTCTCGCTTCAGTCAGCTCCCAGACGGTTGTTGATTTTGAATTTAAATAATTTTGTAATTGATCTGAATTATGAATCATAACCAATCTTACGTCCAAATCTTTAGCAGCGCTTCTAATTAAATTAATGTCTTCATTCGAATAACCTATATCGCTAACAATCCAGGTTATACTTTCATTAGTATTCGCTTGCATATTTTGAATTTGTTTAATAGCAGAAGCAATGAATTCAAATGGCCAAGGATCGTCAGAGCCACCATATGCACCACCTGAAATTACGATTTCTTCCAACCCCCACGGATCCACAAACTTCAACGGATTATTTTCACAATAAACATACCAGTTAGAGCCGCTCTTTGCCGGGTCCTCACTAATAAACCTACCGATACTCGGGTCGTAATACCGATTCCTTAAATAGATAAACCCTGTTTCCTCATCTGTATACTCTCCGCAGTAACGGTAAGGGTTATCCGCCGTGCCGGTGATATCTGTCTGCTTTCCGTAAGCGTCATAGTCATATGTTCCTTTTTGTGAAGTGCCCTGCATTAACATCGTTGTGTCGCCGTGCACGTCTTTAAACAGATACGTCGGCGTTCCCGTAGTCTTGCGTGCAACGATACCGCCAAGGCCAACCACATTCTGCGCTTTAAATGACGTCCCGTCAGACTCATTAATCGTATAGCCTCTGTCCCAATAAAAGCAAGTCGTTTTGCCGTCAACAATCTTAGAACTCCGGTAGCCTTCCGCATCGTAGGTATAGGCACGCAGTAGCTGGTACTAAATAGAACTTTTAACTTGTGATTCTTTTCTTTTTCATGTCTTAGCACTTTTCTTTTTTAAACATTTAATTACTATCATTGTTATACTTAGTACTAAGCATACCATAGTAGAAATTGTTGAAAACAAAAATATACTTAACGTTTGAAAAATATTTATGGCATTTCCTTGTAAAAGTACTAACAAACTAAATAGCATTACAAAACCACTAATTATTGTTGGTACAAACAAAAACCAAGTTTTAGCTCGCGTTTTTTTTACAATTATCCACATGGAAATGCACATAATAACAGATAAAACTACGCTGCTTAAAGAATGTGGGTAGGTAATACAAACATCAAAAATACCAAACAGAATACTTATAAAATAATCCATTTATATCACTCCTAAAGTCCTTGCGTAATGCCTACCTTTGCTCTTATATCGTTCAGGGGGAGAACCATATCTTGCTTCCCATGCAACATCATTTTTGGCTTCAGTGCGCGTAAATCTGCGATTGAAGAATAGCTGGTTAAACACGGGTTCTGCCGAATTGGGCCGAGTATCGGCAAGCCATGTTTTACCTAATTGTCCTGACATAAAGGTTCCTACATTTGTACCATCTTTAAGAGTACCTTTGTAAAAACCCTCCATAGACATCTGCAAACAATTTTTTCCAAAAAGTTTATAAGAGGTATTCTCAACGTAATAATTATAAGTAGGTTTTTCGTATGTGCTGGCCTCATACCGATAACCACTTTCAATTGTTGTATTTGCAATTAAGTTTTTAAAGTAATTAGAGGATGCATTAAAATATCCCTCAACAAATGTTGCCGACGTGTAACCTGTCGTATTATATGGCAAATTGAGGCCACTAAGCCAACTATTAAATGCGTCTAATGAACTCATTGCCCCGTCTTGCCATGGTACCGCAATATAATATGCAGCTTTATCACCCCAATAAAAGTAATACCAATTCCCGTCATTTGTATCTTGGATTAATACTGAAGTATGACCTTGACTCATAGCAGCGTCTTCTGCAGTTATTATTATAGCATCTAGCCCCCACGGATCCACAAACTTAACCGGATTATTCTCACAATAAACGTACCAGTTAGAGCCGCTCTTAGCCGGGTCCTCCGAGGTAAACCTCCCGATTTTAGGGTCGTAATACCGGTTCCTTAAATAGATAAACCCTGTTTCCTCATCGAAATATTCCCCGCAGTAGCGATAAGGGTTATCCGCCGTACCGATGCTCGTGAGCTAAAATCCCTCTTTTGCTATTAATTATACATATTTTACATATCATTGTCAACATAACCTGACAAGCGCAATTTGTGGGTTATATGTATACGTTACGCTTGCTCCCACGCCTGAACTTTCTGCAAACGATTGGCTTCTACAATATGTCCGTGTAAAGCACCTCTTAGCTAAGTTCATCTGATTTTCCTAAAGGTACTGACAGCAGTTTCTTCGTGATTTTTATAAGAACCATCCATATTATAAATTTATAATTTTAAAATACAAAAAGGCCACAAATAATAATTGCAGCCTTTTTCAGTGAGTTTTTGAGTATGCAACTTAATTCAGCACCAAAATTATAACAGCTAAATATTCCTCTTCCAGATGCGCCGTCACTCTTCAGTCAAATTTAAATGCACGAAGACTGTTCCTATTAAGTGTACGTCCATTTACGATTCTCGCTTATCTTCAATTGATATTCGCCCATCACTGCAAAAAACATTAACCACAATATCTGCATTTTCTTCAATTGCCTCAAAGTCTTCTTCGAATTTTTCTTTCGGATTAAATATAACATATATTTGGTACCATATTTCTGAACCGAGATGACTATATGTACACTCATATATTGCATATTTAGTGTTTTCACTGACTTCGTCTGCATATCTTTCTTCAACAACGGCCTTTCCTATCGTTAAAGCTGTATCATAACTGTTTATCAATAGATGATCTTCATTTTGTTTCCACATCGAAATTGTATTGTCTTCCTCATACCAATAAACGTTCTGGTTTAAATATTTAGCCATATCCCTTAATGAAATATATGTCCGGTCACGATATGAAATAAGAGGATTTTCCAACTTATTGTTGAATTCAATGTTATTTATCAAAATTTTATGATCAACTAAATAAGCTTCAATCGCATTTTCTGTTTTAGCATAAACTGTTACTCCTATAATAATAATGCAAATGATTAAGCTGATTACGATACTCTTTTTCATTTTATTCTCTCCTATCTATTTGTCAAAGGTTGCGTCTACAAAACCATAACCAAAAGTCCCCGTCTTTAACAAATGTGATACGTAAGCGGGATAATTTGCACGACCAGTAGAGGAAGCAAGTTTATATAAATCATTAATTGAACGTACTGCTTGTCCGTCTCTGGTAAGACCTCTTGTTATAAATAGTCTCCCACCGACTCTTTGATAAAGCGTATAACCATATCCTTGACGGTTTGATAGTGCTAAAGTCTCACCTGTGATATCCATCGTTAGAGGAGCTGATAAAACGGCATTCTTTGTTTTTTGATCTATATAGCTAGATTGATATCCATCAGGAGCTACAACCTGATTCACATTCTGGGACATTGCGAACAAAGAAGCAACATTGCCTATATAATCGAGATTCCCAGTGTTACATGAGAGAAGAGCTAATGTATCTATCGTCTTTTTATCTAGATTCATTATATCCTCATCTATAATAGGTTCCCCATTACTGCTAGACATTTGATAAGGTGAACCGTGAAGATTAATAACTACAAGATCAATAGATACTTTTTCACCATTTACTTCTCCCATTCCATTCCAGCCTTCTAAAAAATCATCTTTCGTTTCGACATAAATTAAATGAACAGGTGTATCAGGATCACTTTCTAAAAGTTGAGTTTCAAGTGCTTTTGCAGTCCGCCCTTGACTAAAACCGTAAAATATATAATCATCTAGCCCCCACGGATCCACAAACTTAATTGGGTTATTCCCACAATAAGTATACCAGTTTGTGCCGTCCTTTGCCGGGTCCTCACTAATAAACCTACCGATACTCGGGTCGTAATACCGATTCCTTAAATAGATAAACCCTGTTTCCTCATCTGTATACTCTCCGCAGTAACGGTAAGGGTTATCCGCCGTGCCGGTGATATCTGTCTGCTTTCCGTAAGCGTCATAGTCATATGTTCCTTTTTGTGAAGTGCCCTGCATTAACATCGTTGTGTCGCCGTGCACGTCTTTAAACAGATACGTCGGCGTTCCCGTAGTCTTGCGTGCAACGATACCGCCAAGGCCAACCACATTCTGCGCTTTAAATGACGTCCCGTCAGACTCATTAATCGTATAGCCTCTGTCCCAATAAAAGCAAGTCGTTTTGCCGTCAACAATCTTTGAAGCCCGATACCCCTCAGCGTCATACGTATATTCCGCTTTCGTCACGTTGTTCTCTTTATACGCAATCATTTGGCTCCTGTCGTTATACCAATAGCTCTTTGTCAGCAAATTCGTTCCAAGCGTTTCCTTTTTGCTCTTTAACGACCCGTCGTTCGTATACGCTGTAAACAATTCCGATGATGACATCGACTTTGTCACGCCTCCCGTTGTCCCGGTGATAGACTCCGACCGCGTTTGAAGCTGGTTCTTCGCGTTGTACATCATCGTTACCTTGTGAGATTTGATGTTCGTAAACTCATAGCTTGCCCCTGCGTTCGTCAGTGTGTAACTTGTTTCCGGCGCATATGTCATCACCTTTGACGTAATATTACCGTTTGCATTAAAACCATAGGTAGTCGTTGTCCCAAATTTGTCCGTTTCCGTTGCTAAACGGTTTAAATCATCATAGGTGTAAGCGTTTACCACATTGCCGTTTTCTGTTTCCTGAAGCAGATTCCCGTTTAAATCATAGGAATAGCCAAAGGTTGTGGTAGAACTGCCTGCTTTCCGAATAAGTGATGTCGGTTCCCCTGCATTGTTGTATGCATATTCTGCCGACAAACTGCTGCCGTAACTTATTTTTTGAAGCCTATTTTGTGGGTTATACGTATACGTTACGCTTGCTCCGGCGCCTGACACCTTCTGCAAACGGTTGGCTTCATCATAACTGTAGGTTGTTACTGCGCCTGAATAGTCTGTCACCCGATTAATGTTGTTACGGACATCGTATTCATACTGAATCGTTTTGTTGTCCGGCGTGGTCTTGGATTTTAGTTTGTTGTTCCCGGTGTACGTATATGATGTAACGCTGCCTCCGTCGTTTATTTCTGCAATGTTTCTCCAGCCATCATAGGTATAATTGATGGTTGTGCTGCCTATGGTCTTGGATTTCAGCATTCCGGTAAACAAATAATCTTCATCATATGTATATGACGAAATAATGCCATTTTTATCTTTGGTTTTGGAATAATCCTTAGAATTTTTGTGATACGAATAAAAATTACTTTTGCCTGCTGCATCCGTTTCCTTTAAAACCCTGCCCAGATTGTCATACTCATACTGGGTAACACTTCCGCCCGGCGTTGTCATTTTCGTCATGTTTCCAAAAGAGTCATACTCATACAGTGTATTTTGTGACAGGGCGTTGTTTACCTTTATTAGCTGCCCTAAATCGTTATAGGTATATGTGGTCTGTTTTCCTTTTGCATCTTGCTCAGAGCTAACATTGCCCATATAATCATACGTCGTCTGAGTTGTTCTGAAATCCGTATCAGTTGTATAGGTTTTTTGCGTCACTGGCCGTCCTGCAATATCGGTGGTAACCGACTGATACTTTTGTTTCGCTGTTTTTGGGCCATAATATATGGTGCTGGTGAGCTGGTAATCGTCATATTCCGTGATAACAGGTGTCATTGCCGCATCTCTGTAATTCAAAGCCGAACTGTATGTCTGCCTGTCAAAGCTGTCATATTCATATTCGGTTTTCCTGTTGGCGGCGTCTATCACTGTTTTTACATTATGGCCGTCATACACAAACTGCGCCAGCGTCTTTTCGCCGCCGCTGCCATTGTAGTTTTCTGTGCGTTTGGTTACACGTCCCAACCCATCGTAATACTCATAGAACGTATATCCGGTGGGGGAGTAGAAGCTGGGTTCTTCCTCATAGGAATAGCTTACGCTTACTTTATTGCCGCCTGCCGGACCGAAGCTGTCGTAATTATATTCTTTTTTAATCCCGTTGGGATAATCCTCTACAAGCAGCCAGCCGTTGTCCTTATAGGTGTAATTGGTGCGAAGTCCATTTTCTTCCGTCCACAGCAGCCGGCCAAAATTGTCATACTCATATTTGGTTACTGCGTCCCCGCGGTTTACCTTTGTAAACGTATCATCGTTGCTCATAACGTCTTTAACAGACATATTGGTAACCAGGGCATAGCCGCCGGAGCTGCCATATTCATAGGCAATACGCTGCAATACAGTGGGAGACTGGCCGCTTTTCGTCTCTGACAGTGTTTCCATTACCACATTGCCGGGATAGGCGGTGTCATAGGTATAGGCTGTTGTTATGGTTCTATCGTCATAAGCTGTGCTGGTGCTTGCTATTTTGGTTTTATCTGCAGACAGAATATTTGTCGTCACCAACGCGTTAGCCGTATCTGCAAATGTAGTTACCTTGGTGGGCAAATAATAGGTTGTGTCATATTCATAGGTTGTCTTGTTGCCCAGCTTATCCACAATGCTTACTGGCAAATCATGACTATCAAGATATGTATAGCTCTCTGTATATAGCTCCTTTATCGTGTCGCCTTGCGCAATTTTACTCACGGCGCCTGTTTTTTGGTGAACAGTATTATAAGTATATTCCATACTCCGTTTGTAGGTAAGATTTGTATTATCACATAACTTTACTTTTTCAAACCCACTTTGAAATGCAGAGTAAGAAATATTTGCATCCAGCGCAATATACATTGTATCGGTCCCCATCACGACATTGCTTTCATGGGTAGAAAAGAGCCTTTCCGTGTAAAGCATGGGTGTTTCTGGATTAGACATAGAAACTTTATAAATTTTGCTATATGCCCCGTTATCCTTTGCAAGATAATACAAATGGCCATACATGTCAGGATAAATTGTACCGTTATAAGGGAATCCGGTTAGCGTGCAAAGACTCGTTAACGTTCCTGCACCGTAGTTAACCTGGTACAAGGTCGTATCAGAATACACATAAGCCTGCGTATTCATTCCAACACCTTTATTGATACTGGTTAAACCTGAAATTGCCTTTTGCTCAATCGTGGAGGACGATGGAGTATATTTTATCATTGTACCATTGCTTTTATAGTATTGGCTGCCTGACAATGAATACAGATAGGTGATACTGCTGCTTACATCCATGCTTGTATATGTGCTCCAGGGATTTGATGTTAAGGAAGATGCAGGATTGAACCGAATCGACTTAAAACCGCCTGTTCTTGTAGCTGTGTCGTAGGTAAACATCGTGCCGCTGTAATAAAATTTTGTAAAATCAATTGTTTGACCTGACAGTGGTGTTGTGTATTGCTCCCATGTAGAATTCGTTGTGTTAAAACGGTAAACTACAATATCGGAATTTGAAACCTGTGAAGTTGCTGCAAAAATGAGTATGTAATTTCCGTATGTTTTAACCGCTTTGATTTGTAAATATTTATCAATGCTTGTTAAATATTCAGTTTCGCCCTCTGTATTGATTTTATAGACAAATGTTTGCTTAATGTATTGTGTCGACTGCGAAACCACTCTGTAAAGTTCGCCGTTTATTACGACACCGCTGCCTACGCCGCTGCAAGCAACGTGGGAAGAAACCATATTGTTTTTATCATAGGTCTGTTCTTTTATTAAATCGTGGTTTCGGTTAAAAGAATATACGGTTTCGTAGCCGGGAAAACAAACAGTGGTGTGGTACATCATATCTACCGATAGACGTCTGTCATCTCTGGATAAGTCAATATGGCCATGGGGATATCCTGTGTGGTCGTTTTCATATTTATACTTTATGGCATAGCCGGAAGAATCGCTTTTTTTGCTTACCTTATAGGAGATATACCAATCATAAAAAACATCCTGAGATGTATATGTACCATGCATACTGCGCGCGGTTTGATATTCATAAGTGCTGTACCCTCCGGTGGGGTATGTCACCTTGCTTAAAAGCATGCAGGACGCCATGTGCAGCATTCCCGGCTGCAGGTCTGCATTATCATATTTTCTATAGCTTTGACGCTCCTCATAATCATATGTGGTTTTATATCCCGATGCATCCTCAACCGAGGTTAACGTATAAACTTTTCCCTTGGAGCTTTCTTTGGTATCCAAACAGATGGTTGCAATTGGCTGCGAGCTATCTTCTAAAAACTTAATTGAGTTAATTCTCTTTTCAGAAAAAGAGGAATCGTAGCCATACTCTAATGTTATTACTTTATTTCTGCTGTCTGTAATCTTGGTCAGCAAATTCATTTTACGACTGTAGTAGTTTACGTTAAATATGTAGTTAAAGAATGAGCCGCTGTGATATTCAATTTCACTGTATTCAAACTTTATAGTGTTTCCATATATATCTTTAATCTGCACAATATTGCCATATGTCCCGTCAAAACGTTCTTCTCTTCCGTTTGCATAGGTCAAGACATATTGATTTTTCGCTGCGTCTTTTGAAAGCACCATGTCATTCAGGTTATAATTAATTAGCTTTAAGTCATCATCAAATTCATAGGCGCTGCCGTCTGCTAAGCTAATGCTGTTTCTTTTGGAGTAACCATAGGCACTTTTTTTATCTGCTATGTTAATGTTTGAGAAATTAAAAATCCAGCCTGCGGCAAACTGCCTGTAATTTACCAGACCGCTGTTGGCATCGTAGTCAAATTCGTCTACAGTTGTTACGGCGTCTGATGAATTATATCGAATGGATAAATCTAAATCCAAACCATTTCTGCCGGGCATTTTAAATAACGACTTTGTATACATCAAATCCCCTGTCTTTAGTGATACGGAATCGTCGTTCCCATTGGCAAAATACATGGGCGATGATACCGGATCGACCTGAAAGATATCGTCATTTCCAGCAATCTTTGTATTTGCCTCCGGTGTCGTTACCGACAGCTGTCCATCGGATAAAACTGAATTTTCGTCAAGTGCAGGTTCCGGAGCCAGAGCTTCGCCAGTCGTTTCCTGCAGCTCTTCATCATCATTGTCGACGGAATTGAAGTTATCTGAAGGCTGCATCAAATTTGAATAATTGTTTCCAACCATATCGGCAATGCTGCCGTCCTGAGCAGGATCACCATACATAGCAGTATATTCTTCGTTGTAAAGCGCCTCTTCGCTAAGCGCGTCTGGCACTTCCTCCACACCATCGTCTTTGCTAAATTCGTCCTCCAAATGTTCCTGATTAGAACCTTCTTCTAAAACTTCCTCCTGCTTCGGTTTGTCATCCGGCAGTTCTTCATCATTTTCCGGCACTTCTGTTTCCTCATCCTTAAGATCCTCCGGACCTAATTCTCCGCCCGGTTCTTCCTCAGGAACAATTTTCGGCTGTTCCTGGCTGATACCAGGCGTTGCTTCCTCCTGCTCCTTAGGCTCCGCAAACACATTTACGGTCAACAAAAATGTGCTTGCTAAAAGCACTGACAATAATCTCTTTGTCATTTTCATAATACCCCTCCATTTTGTGAATTTATCGTTTTATCATACAAAAAAAGGCCGCAAAATAACTGCGGCCTTTTTAAGTGTGCTTATATAATCACCTTATGCACCAGAACATCCCCAAATTCTGACACGCATTTCATTTCCTATATGTACTTGTTTAAAATAATTATACATATTTTACATAAATTTGTCAACATGTTTTGACATTTTTCTAAAATTTTAAACAGTATAATTAAATTAGGGCTTTGAACCTGCGGCGCCCCGCATTGGGGGTTAAGATTAATATTTACAAAAGCGACTCTATATAGCCTAAAACTGCTTCGTTAATTGAAATAGAAATGTTTTAAAATAATACAGTAATATATATCACCGATATACCCCCCGTATAAAAATGGTTTTTACAGGCGCTGGCCGCTTTTCTAAAGCTCCGTGTATTTATGCGAATTTGCATATTTCTCGGGGCTGTTTTTGTCGAATCAAAATAAATGTGGAACAAAATATAACAATATTGCGCCCCCAGGGAAATTTTTTTGTCCTAAACTTAAACTTAGTGACAAATTCAAAATATACAGAAAGGGGAATGTAAGTCAGTGAGAAATTACCAACCAAAGAAAAACAATCCGTATCGTCTGCCACATTACTTGTTCTATCGAATGGTTTACTTGGTAAAGGATTATGAACGCATGAAAATTGAAATTGATACTATAATTGGAAGTTTTCCCTCTATGACTGGCAACAAACCGAATAAAGGTGTATATTCTGACCCTACCGGTGAAAAGGTGGTACGTGTTGAAAAAATAAGATTCGAGTGTGATGCTGTAGAACGGGCGTTGGAGATGATTCCTCCAGAATATCGTAGTGGGATACTGAATAAAATTTGCTGCGAAGAACCATATCCAATAACGGCCGACCAATCTACATATAAACGTTGGAAGGGCAGATTCCTATATTATATTGCAGAAAATTTATTTTATATATAGAAGGTGCGCCCCCAGGGAAAGAAATAGATGATATATTGGTATCGTCGAAAGAACTCGACAAGAGGAAAATGCCCGTTGCGCTAGGTATGTGACGTCCATACTAAGCTGAGCGAGGCGTTTTTATCAAGACATCATAAAGCGCTGTGCACGAATCAGCAGACAAAGTGTATTACAAATTTGTTTTCCTGCCAGATTGTTCGCCGACAATCAGGTTACGCAGTAAAATGTGCCCTTTTTACTTTGTTTGCTAATCAAAGGTACCAATACGGAAAGGACTCTCGCCAATCCAAAATCTGCGGCCGCTTTTTATCCGAAACGGTGCACGCACAGTACAATGTGATGTTTGCAAAGGAGTCAATCAATATGCTTGACAATATCAAAAACTTTATGGCAATCTGTCCGCTTCTTTCGGAGGTTGATGTAAATATCAATTATTTGGGAGAAGATGTTGACAACGCAGCTGTAGAAAGTGTATCTGCTGAACCGGTGGTGAAAACCTATACTGACGGCGGAACGATACGGCAATACTTTTTTGCCGTTGCACTTCGGCAAAGCTTCGGGCAGGATGCGGCAGCCAATAATGCGGCAATCAGTTTGTTAGAACAGATTGGCAATTGGATCGAGTTGCAAAATAAAGTCGGCATTTTGCCAACGTTATCGAGTGGTCAAAGTCCCATTAGCCTTGAAATTTTTAAAACAGGCTGGCTAGACGACAATACCACGAACACAGCAAAATACCAACTGCAATGCAGACTGGTATATTATCAAGATTAAAAATTAGGAGGTATTTTTTATGAGCACAACAGGAACAGTAAAAAGGAATGACAAGCTTGCCTTTTATGGCATAAAAGACGCAGAAGGAACGGTTACTTACAACAGAATGAAAGGCTTCACCGATATGACGGGCGCGAAGAATCCCATAGAGTATACAAGACGCTATGTGGACGAACCCTTTGAGCAGAGTGATGTTGTTGGCTATTCGCCGTCTTTCTCGTATGGTTTTGACCAGCATAAGGGTAACGCAGTGCACAACGATATCATCAAGATTCACAATGATGAGCTTGTTTTAGATGATGCAGTTCGTGAAATCATCTTTGTTGATCTGACATCCGGAGATGCTGCAGCAGGTTTTACCGCGGCGAAACGTGAATTCGTAGTGATTGCTGACACTGAGGGAGGCAGCGTTGACGCTTATACTTACACCGGAACCTTAAAGGTGAAAGGGGAGCGCATTGCAGGTTTAGCGAAATCCACTGATAACTGGCAAACCTGTACATTTGAAGAGGCAGAGTAACATAATTTTAGATGGGGCGGGCGGAAACGTCCGCCTTAACCATATGAACTGAGGGGTGCGAACAGTGTGAATATACTTTTAGACGATATGCCGGAACATCTGGATGTTGACGGAGTAAAACACAAAATCCACAGCGATTTTCGTACTTGGATTCAATTTGAGAATTATCTGTTTTGGGACAGCGCGGAATTGCAGGAGCGAATTGTTAAATGTCTTTATCTATGTTTTGTTGACGGCGTTCCGGGCAATGTCAATGAAGCTGTACGCGCTGTTGTTGAATTTTATCAATGCAATGGCAGTGATAAAATTGAAAATACTTCTGCAGCACTAGAGTCAGGGCATAAGTCTGCAGGATGGCATAATCGAGTATACAGTTTTAATTATGATGCAGGACTAATTTATGCTGCCTTTCAAGCGCAATATGGTATTGACTTACAAACAACCGATATGCATTGGTGGAAATTTAACGCGTTGTTTTCTGGCTTAACCGATAAAAATAAAATTTGTAAAATTATGGAGTATCGTGCTGTTGACTTGTCAACCATTAAAGATAAGGAACAAAAGGCATTTTATCGCAAAATGAAGCAAATTTACCGTCTTCCAGACTCGCGGAGTGAGGAAGAAAAAGAAGCCGCTATGATAGATGCGTTTGCGGCAATGTTTTAATAAAAAAGAAGAAAGAGGTTTGAAAAATGAGTATATTTAAATTTGGAAATTTTGAAGTGGAGTTTGACCCCACAGAAATTGCTTTTGTAGAAAAGTATGAGACAGCAGCCGAAAATTATAAGAACAAAATTAAAGACGTACCTACAGAGGGTAAGGCATCTAAAATTATGAAAACAGTCTGTGCAATTTTCTTTGAAACATTTGACGGCATTTTTGGTAAAGGGACGAGTAAAAAAATGTTTGGGGATCTACAAAGCGTTGATCTATGCGTGAAAGCATTTAAGTTGCTCATTGAAATAATGAATGATTACAGCGAGACATTAAAAACGCTATTGCCAAATACAGATAACCGTGTACTAAAAAGGGCGAAAAAGAAGGCAGAATAAAAAACAGAAACCGTTCATCTGTCTGCGCAGACAGGTGAACGGTTCTTGTGTTTTGGGGTAAGGAATCTGAGCCGATTTAACAATCCCGTTTTTTTACTTTGGAATTCGTCATAGGGTAACACGCCGGATCGATGGAGTTTAGTCAGTTTTTCGATTTGGGGGAACTGCCAGGAGCAAGGATATATGAGTTATGCATTGTTTCTTTGGAAATCTATAAGTCGAAAAAATTTTTTATACTCTTTATAGAAAACGGTTCCATTTTCGCCTTCAAGCATGCTTCCGTATAATGGAAGTGTCGTTCGCAATGTTTTTCTGGTACCATCCGCAAACTCAAAAGTTATATGAAAATTTGCAAGTCCTCTGGTCTTAGAAATTACTTTTGCGTTTTTAGATAAAATGGGAAGGCTTTTAATCTTCTTATAAAATATCCATAAGTATATGATTGGACCATAGAGCGACACCGTAGGTAAAAGCAAAATTGGAACAGGAATGGATGCTAAGAGCAAAAAAATAAGCATCAGTATTAAAAATATTTTTAATACTATAAACAAGAATGTTTTCATCTAATCCACCATCTTTCAAATAAATTATATTAATAAGGAGGTAATCTTATGTCATCTGAAGTCTTAACAATTGAAATTGCTGATACTAGTTTATCAGAAATAGCCAATCTTGTCAATGAAATAAAAGGTTCTTTCAATGAGTTGCTTGACCCGTTGAAAGAAATAAGGGACATTTTAGTAGAGGCATTTAAGCCTGACCCATTAAAGGATTTTATAGGAACAATGGCAGAGATAGGAGGTGCCTTAATAGGATTAGTCGGATTAGCGGCGGCATTAGTTTCTGCTGGATTAACGGCCGGAGTAGCGGCACTTATAACAGCGATAGTGGCAGCGGTTGTTCTATCGGTTACTTTAATTGTAGAAAACTGGGGAGCTATTTGCGAGTTCTTTGCCGGTGTATGGGCAGCGATATCAGAAGGTTTCTTCGCCTGCTGGAATGCCATCGTGGTGTTCTTTACTGAAACAATACCCGCTGCTGTTCAATGGGTGATGGAGCAGTTTGCTCTCTTTGGAGAGTTTATGGCCAGTCTTTGGGAGCCCATCGGTCAGTTTTTTGTCGCCTGCTGGGACGCAATTGTATTATTTTTCACCGAGACCATACCCAATGCCATCCAATGGCTTTGGGATAAATTAGTTGAGTTCGGTGCATTCATGGCTACCCTTTGGGAGCCTGTCAGCCAGTTTTTCTCTGCCTGTTGGGAAGCGATCGTTGCATTTTTTACGGAAACCATTCCGGCAGCGGTGCAAGGCGTGATGGATTTTTTCTCAGGATTTGGTGACTTTTTATCAGGCCTATGGGAAAGTGTCGGACAGTTTTTTTCAGCTTGCTGGGATGCAATTGTAGCATTCTTTACAGAAACGCTGCCTGAAGTTATTAACAACATGATTACATGGTTTTCAGAGCTTCCCGGAAAAATAGGCGAATTTTTAAACCAAATGGTAAATTTCTTTGCTGAACTACCTGGAAGAATTTGGGAATTTTTAAGTGATGTAGTGAAAAAAGCAGTAGAATGGTGTGGAAACCTGCGTTCAACAGTAACGGAAGCTATTCCGGGGATTGTTTCATCAATCACAGGATTTTTCTCGGAGCTTCCCGGCAAAATGCTTGAGATAGGAACAAATGTTGTAAAAGGCATATGGAATGGAATTAACAATGCCGCCGGGTGGGTGCTGGACAAAATCAAAGGTTTTGGAACAAGTATATTGAACGGAATCAAAGGAATATTTGGCATTGCATCACCATCAAAAGTGATGCGCGATCAGGTGGGCAAAAATCTCGCTTTAGGAATTGCGGAAGGCATTAGCAATCATACAGATGAAGTTTCCGCAGCAATGCAGAATATGGCCGACATTGTTTCTTCCACTGACCTTAATGTTGAACCGGAGGTGGATACCCAATCAATTGATTTTGCGACACTCAAAGAAAAACTGCGTCCCTCTATGGATTTTGTAAAGGCACAACTTGCCAAAGCACAAGATGTTTTGACTGCGCAGTTTACTGCAAGCGGACAACTTGCAGCGATCCGCGCAAATGCTGGCATTAGCAACACAACAAACAACAATCAAAGTTATAATTATACCATTCAAAGCAACGGTTATTCACCAAAAGCAACAGCGGATGCCATTAAAAATCAAATGACCATGCAGCGAATGCTGTTTGCGACAAGGTAAAGGAGTGAGAAAATAATGTTATATATTACATACCAAAACGAAAATGGGAAACTAGATTTTAACGGTGGAAGCGGCCATTTTCCGTGGCGGATTCTTGAGATAGACGGGCTTGGCCTTTCCGGTAAAAGCTTTCATACAGCCGCATATCCGTCAAGTGTAGGACAGAAGACTTTATCTGAAACAGTGGGAGCAAGAACCATTTCTATTCAGTGTGATGTTAATTCGATTGCAAGCAGTTATGGCGCAGCTCGCAGCAATCAATGGGAAATTTCTAAAGCGCTTAAAATTCTGAACGAACCGGGCACACTCTTGATTCGTGACGGACGCAGAACACGAAAAATTGATGCACGCTGTGTGGAAGCAGCACAGGGGGAACGATATGGCGGTTACACCGTATTTGCTATGCAGTTTGTGTGCGATTATCCGTATTTTGAAGATCAGCAAATGCAAATTATCCCCATATTCAAGTGTGTAAACCTGATTGGAAACGGCACAAGATGGTATCTTGATAACGGAGTGATGAAATCGGAGCCGATTGAAATGAAATCTTTTAAACTGCCCTGTTTGTTTTCGCGCCGTATAACAGAGACAAATATAATTAATGTTGGCGATGTAAACACCGAACCAATTATCAGAATTCATATGCAGGGCGGCACATATACCGGTATTGACGGTGAAACCGGAACGCTTGTGATTCATAACCGTTCCACAAAACAGGATATTCTGTTAAACCTCCAGGAAGCCGAAAATGTGACTGAGATTATAATCGATATTCCGAAACGCATCATTGTCAGTCAAGATAAGCAGAACTTGATCCACTACCTTGCGCCAACCAGCTTTTTGAGCGATTTTTGGCTTCAGACGGGGCAGAATCTTATTAAGGTAGAAAACTATTTATCCAATTCATGTTCGGTAGAGTGTGAATTCTCTAATAAATATGTGGAGGCGGTGATTGGATGAACACAACGATACCTGATATTCGATTTTATGATTTTAACTTTAAGTTAATTCATGTAGAAAATCAATTTTTAAGTAGTAACTGGAATATTTGCTATAACGATATTGGCACTTTCGAAGCCCACTTTGACCTCGGGAGCGATACGCTGCCTGTTGTTATGGATAGCGACTATCTTGTTGTGGTACAAGGAGAGTTATCGGCGATTATCACAGGGAAAAAGCTGGGTGATGACTTGGCGGTATTTGGACGCACTTGCAATTGGCTGCTGACAAAGCGTGTGACCGATGCATTTGACGCAACGAACGGCGCGGCAGACCAGTTGGTATACACCAAAGTGCAGGAGGCTTTTTTTGATTCGCCAGTAATCAGAGGCGACTCTATTCCATTGCTTCCATCAATTACTGTGGAACGCACTGAAAAGTGCGAAACATTTTCGTTTGTGCAGGAATGTTTGAAACAACAGGGGTTGGGACATGAAATGCGGTTCAATTTCGCTGAAAAAGAGTGGATATTTCAGATACGAAATGGTAATAAAAATAACCCCCTTGTAATTTCTACCGTTAACCGCAACGCGTATGATGTTGTGATGGACAGTGATTCGTTGAATCTATGCACTGACGGCTGGTACAAACAAAAATATCAAAATATGGGTGAGTGGGATCCGCAAGTAAATCTTTTATTAGATTCTGATGGCAACACAATATCGGGTACATCAATTACCAACGGTACTGCTGCAAATCCCATTCCAAGTAACTTTGCCAAGTGCTGGAAAGTTAGATTCAAGCAAAATTCAACGTATACTTCTTATGTTAAGTTCGGCGTTAGACTCTATCCCGGTGATTTTGTTGTGTGCGACAATAAAACCGGTATATTAAAAAAGGCAGATAAAACAGATCCGTTTTGGGTTAAAATTTCAAAGAGTTCACCTGTAATTAACATTTTGCGGTGGGAAAGTCTATTGTCTGGCGGCAGTGAAAGCGAGGCGTTTTTGGAACTTAACAACGCACGAATTACTGATGGTATACAAGGCAAAACCGTAGGTGTGCGCTTTGGAAATGAGGATGAGTACAAACGTAATGAGTGTGATTACACACTTGGTGATATTGTGCTTGTGGAGTGGCAAAGCGGAACGTATAAGAAGCGTGCCCGCAAGCGTATTGTGGGGGTGAATCTTTGGTATGAGACTGGTAACATCGGTGAGGAGCCGGTTTTTGAAGATGTAGAGTTGTAAATTTATGAAGCGGCAAAAAGACTCACGGCGGCGTGGGTCTTTTTTGCTGAATATTTTTCTTAGAAGCACCATTCTTTGATACACAACCAGCATTGAGGGCATCGGAGTGTGGACATTTGGCTAAGGTAGCAGCTTCTTGTGGAGAAAAAATAAAAATAAAGGAGTGTTTGTAGTGGCAAGAAATCAAGGCTATGACATAACAGGTCAGCGGTTCGGGAAACTGGTTGTCTTAGGTAAAGGCGAAAGCAAAGGTCCCGGACGAACAACATGGAACTGCAAATGTGACTGCGGAAACGAAAAAACCATTCGTGGCGATGCTCTGAAAAGCGGATATACAAAATCCTGTGGAAACTGTTTGCGGAGTGAAAAAGCAATAAAAGAATTGTTTGTTATGGTTCCCGTTCCAATACGCGAGGTGTGTGAAAACGCAAGGAAGAACCAACTCACTTTCGGGCAGTATGTAGCGAAAGAATATACAAGGCGAATGAAAGGTGGTGGATGGCATAAAAATACCTGATGAACAAATAGAGAAATTAATGAATGAATATAAGGTTTATATCAATAAAATTATAAATCACACATACCGCCGGGCAGAGTCTGGAATGAAAGATGAACTTTGTCAAGTGGGGATGATTGGACTTTGGAAGGGAATAAAAGCCTATTATAAACGTGAACCAAAGGTATTTAATCAAAAGGAATTTGTTGATACAATCTGTGCGTATATACGCTACGAAATGGCTAATCTGTTTGAAAAACTGAATGTTATAAAAATTAGCAGCAATCAGTGGCGCAATTACGTGGAGGCAAAAAGAATTGTCGCAGTCAATTCAAATGTTTCTGAAGAATATTTGAAATGTTTACTTCAAGAAGCAGGACTTAGATATGACTGGTATCTTAAAGTTAAGAATACCCTTAGCGTTGCCTCATTAGATGCTGCAATTGACAATGAAAGCGATACAAATAAATATAGTTTCATTCAATGTAACGATTGCAATATAAAAAAGCTTTTTGATCGGACATATCTTGACTATATTATTCAATCAGCCTTTGCAGGTGTAAAATTAGACCGGGATAAAAGCTTAATTCAGACATGGATTGCCAGCGTTTATAACGGAACTGAGCTTGAACGGACACAACTTGCTAAGATTTATAAACTCTCATCCAGCATGGTTGGTGTTATACTATCAAGATTTGTTGAAATATGCCGTTTTGTCAGAGATTGTGACAAGGCATTTCATAGTAATCCAAATGGTTATATTGAATTCCCAGAAATCAAGAGGAGTGACACGGTAGATAAAAAAATCCCGGGTGTAAAATGGATACTACGAAACCGTAAATGGAAAGTTGAAATCAGCGTAGGCAAATGTAAAACCGTTTTTATTGGCTATTTTAAAAACTACGAGGATGCGGTCAGAGCGCGGCGGGATGCTGAAGTTAAATATCGCGGAAAAAGCAATATTGTGATATGAATTCTGATTAATACATTTTTACAATGATACGAACGTTAAATTGATTTTCGGTTATGGATTATTGAAAAGGAAAAGGCCTCAAACCCACAGAAAAATTGAATTCGAGACCTTAAAGCTTGGTGCGCCTGATAGGATTTGAACCTACGGCACCCGGCGTCGGAGAGCAAATTTTGATATTTTTAGAAATGCCTCTATATAGCCTAAAAACCGCTTTGTTAAGCGATTTCTGGTTGTTTTAAAACAAACAGTGATATACAATAATAAGCCATAAAAAATCAGTCATTTGGTCAGTCAATCAGTCAAAAATCAGTCAAAAATAATTTCGAGTACATACAATACCAAATTAGATTTTATCAATTTAATAAAGGTACTATAAAGTATTTTGTTGAACTTATAAAGTTTAATTTTTATGCGTTAATCTGTATTATTATTCATAATTCATAAAAATAGGTAGTCATTTGGCTACTCTTTTTATATTGTGACAAAATATAACATATAATGTCGAAACATTTCCTTGTTTGTGTATCAATTTTCGACAACATATTACATTGTATTTGTGATAGTATACAAACAAATAACAAAAAAAATAAACAATTTAATTTAATTTCAACATTAAGAGACAAAAGGGAATGGGGATTTCTATGGAAAACAGACGAATGTTGCAATTTAGTGAACCACTATTTAAAACGTGGTCATCTGACAATTTTTTAATATCTTCAATTTTATCTAAAGATACCGCATATGATTGGTTTATGAATTACTATGTCAATACAATGTGTGTTATTAAAGATGATATCACAAATGCGTCTCCTTCAATCCTTTTTCATCCAGCATGTATTCCGACTACTTCTCAATTTATATGTAATGTATGGGATTTATGTCCGTTCATTGAAAAAATCACATTAAATAGAGAAATAGTTAAACTAGAATATGAAAAATTTAGTGATTTTGTTATAAAATTTATATCTAATAATTACTTCATTTATGCAAATTTTGAACAATCAAAAATTAGAAAAGAAAAATATACTCATAAAGCATATATTACTGGATTTAATGTAAATTCTAATGAAATATATCTCTCAGACAATGTAGATTTCGGTCGATTCACTAATTTTAGTTTAAGTTTTGAAGACATAAATAATGCATTTATAAAAGCAGATGACATTATACCATTATATGATAAGGATCATCAAATGGAGGAAAATTCAATTTATCTAATTAAAGTAAAAGAATTCAACTATAAGTTTAATATAAACTTATTTATTCAATTTTTAAAAAATTACTTGAATTCTGAATCTGGAATGGGATTTATATCTAATATTTGTAATACTCCATATAGAAAAGATAAATTTTATTATGGTGTTGTAATTTATAATTTTATTAATGATTATTTAAATAGACTGTTAAATAATGTTACAAAAAGTCTTGATAATCGTATTTTTACATTTTTGTTAGATTATGAAAACTTAATGTTAAAGAAAATAAACTATCTAATCAAAAATAATTATTTAAGAGATTTTAATTTTATATTAAAGCAAATTAATGAAAATATAAAAATATCAGAAGTAATGTTATATTTATTTCTTAAATTTGGAATTTCCAATGACAAAAAAGAATTAATGAAAATACAAAATTATCTTTCATTTTTAAATAATAAAGATATAAATCTAATTGAAAATTTACTTAATAATATTAGTGGTGGAGAGGATTAATCATGAATAATGTTCGTATAGCAATAATTGATTCGGGAATCTCAGAGACATCAGATGGATATAAAAATATTACAAACTTTTACTCTTTGAAGAATTATAATAATAAATTTTTGATTGAAGAATGTGAACCCTCAGATAAAATTGGTCATGGAACAGCGGTTTCTCATATTATTTGGACTATGAATAATAATGTTGAAATAATATGCTTTAAGATTTGTGATCATGAACTAGATATTAATGAGGAGGGTTTGATTTTTATATTAAAATATATAGAGAAAAACATAACTGTAGATATAATTAATATAAGTCTAGGATGTACTTATTTATATAATTATGAGGGACTTAAAAATATTTGTAAAAAGATAACAAAGAAAGGAACGATAATTGTTTCTGCTTTTGATAATGAGGGGGCTATATCATACCCTGCTGCTTTTGAAGAAGTAATTGGTGTCGATATTAAACATGATTATTGTGATAAAAATGAAGTATATGCGTTTAAAGATGGCATTGTTGATATTTTAGTTCCAGATGTTTATTATAGAACTAAATGGATTAACCAAAATACAATAATTAAAGGAACAAGTTTTGCAAACGCAATGATATCTGGATTAATTTCCCAAAAAATTAATATAAAAAATTCTCCATATAGTAAGCAAGCTGTTTTAAAACTTATTGCTACAAAATATAATAAGAATTTGTTTTTAAATGCTTTAAATACTAAACAAAGCATTCAAATCAATAAAGCTATTTTATTTCCTACAAACAAAGAAAGTCATGCTATTCTACGATATAATGATTTATTACAGTTTGAATTAACTGGAGTTTATGATGATCGGCTATCTGGAAATGTAGGCTCAAATTTATTCGGCCAATCAATTAAATCAGTTGATTTAATTGATTGGGAAGATGATTTTGATACTATTATATTGTCATGTATAAAAGATCTGTCATTTTTGACTAAAAAAAATTATATAAAGTTTTTTTTAGAAAAAGCAAAACAATATGGAAAGCAAATTTATACATTTGAAAAATTTCCAAATCAAAATAATTTTGACCAAGTTTTTTACCCTCAAATTACACCAGAAATGGTTCCGTTAGGTAATCATTTAAAAATACATAAAACAACATTACCAATAGTTAGTATTTTAGGAACAAGTTCAAGACAAGGAAAATATACCTTGCAATTAGAATTAATTAAAAGATTACGCAAGTTAGGATATAACCCAGGGCACATATCAACAGAACCTTCTGGGTATCTTTTTGGATCTGATTTTGTCTTCCATTGTGGATACCATTCAGATTATGATTTAGAGCCTTGGAAGGGAATTGCCATTTTAAATGAGATGGTTTGGCAAGCTTTCCTCAATAAAAGAGATATCCTAATAACAGGATGCCAATCAGGAGTATTACATTTCAATAATTCAAATATACAGTATTTTAATATTGATCAATATACATTTCTTTTAGGTATTATGCCAGATATTTGTGTTCTTTGTATTAATCCTCATGACGAAATAGGCTATTTACATCGAACCATAGATTTTATTAATTCTATTGATAACGGAAAAGTAATTGCAATTGTCGTTTTTCCTATAAGGGCAGTAGAAACATTATCGGGTATCGCTTACAAGACAGAAATTGTCGCAGACATAGATTTAAAAAAATTTAAACATTATATCCATACTGAATTAAATCTACCTGTATTCACCTTAGGTAATCAAATAGATATGGAGGATCTATGTGAATTAATTATTACAAATTTTTCTAATGACTAATTTTTAATAAAGTGGGAGGTGATCTTATGAATATAAAAGATAGATTACAAAGTTGTATTGAAAAGTCAGGAATTGAGATAACTTCCGATGGAGGTTTTGAAAATTTAGATTCTATAAAATTTATTAATGCCATTGTTTCCATAGAATCAGAATTTGCAATTGAATACCCAGATGAATTTTTATCTATTAATGCATTTTCTAATATTAATAATATTTATACTATTATTAAAAATAGCATTAATAATTAAAAATGTTTCTTTGAAGGAGGAATAGTTCTTCCTCTCAATGAATACACGCACCGTAGAAGTTATAGATTTAATAAAAAAGAAAGGAGGAGCATTTATGAGAAAATTAGTAAAAAAAATTGATAAGAAAAAAACATTGGTGTCATTTTACTATTGCGAAAACACACATAACTGTAACGGAAAGTAATTAAAATTAATTTATAATATAAGATTCTAACATAACATTCTAAGTCGTCTTACTTCTACGGTGCATGTAACTACAAAAATGATAGGAGTTGGATTATGGATACCAAAATTTATTATTCTAAAAATATATCATGGCAAGTTGTTGATGATGAACTATATATATTCGAAGAAATATCAGGGAAATTATATCTTTATACTGGAATTCAAAAGGATTTTTGGTTAATGATATCTAAGGAAAACAATTTAAACAAATTAATTAATTTTATCGAAGAATATTATAAGATAAATTCAAATGAAAAACTTAAAATAGAAAAATTAATAAGGAAATTAGAAAATGAAAATCTAATATATAGGAAGTGAAATCTGTTGAAGAATGAATTATTATTACCATATTTATTTAATCGCGCATATAAAAATAATACTCCACTTAGTGTAATAATTGAACTTTTAACGAAATGTAATTTAAAATGTACTCATTGTTACCTACCGGAACATACCGATCCTGGGTTGCATTTTGAGACAGTAAAAAAGTTACTTTTTAATTTACGAAATATGGGGGTGTTAAACGTATCATTTACAGGGGGTGAAATATTTTTACGTGATGATTTGTATGATTTGATAAAAATCACAAGAGATTTATATATGAGAGTTTTTCTTTTAAGCAATGGCACAAAAGAAATAGATGCTGAACGGTTATCAAAATTACATATTGCTGAATTTTCAACAACTATTTTTTCTATGGACAATAAAGTTCATGATTCAATTACACAAGTAAATGGTTCTTTAGAAAGTTTACTTAATAATTTGAATAATTTGAAATTACATAATATAAGAATTAGGGTTAAAATGCCTCTCATGAAAAATAATTTATATTGTATTGATGATGTAATTAAATTTTGTAATGATAATAAATTCGAGTTTACGACTTCACCAACAATTTTTTCTAAAAACGACGGTGATAAATCGCCAGAAAAACTAAGAATCGAAAAAGATGATTTAAAATATGCAATTAATAAAATTGATAAATTAAACAATCAGGATGCAAGTCAAATTCATTCATTTGACGTGCCCTGTGCTGCACTTTTTTGTGGTTTTTCTATAGATTGCAAAGGAGATGTGTATCCATGTAATTCTTTGTTATATAAAGTAGGCAACATTTATCAAAATGATATACAAGATATTTGGAATTATTCAGATGAATTAAAATATATTAAAAGTCTTAAAAAAAGTGATCTAACAAAATGCAGAGAATGTGAATACGAGAGCATCTGCGAACGTTGTCCAGGTATGGCACTTTTGGATAACAACGATGTTTTAACTTGTGATCAATATGCTAAATTGGTAGCTGAAATAAGATTTAACCGGAAATAAAAAGTAATATAAGGTGGTAAACATATGTTTAAAAAAAAGAGTTATCAAATTTTGGACATGATAATAATTCAATTAAAACTTATTCCTGTTCAAACCATATATTTGTTTTTAAACATGTTAATTATGTCTTTAATGCCTGCGTTTCAAACATTAAGTTTATCTTTTTTTGTTAATACGGCTATGGATATACTGAACAATAAGCAGGAAATATCTAAGATATATGTGCCCCTTTTTCTTATATTAATTTATATTTTAATAACAAATATGTTGCCAAATATAACAAGTCTCATTCAACTCAATGGAAAAAATAAATTAATGTTAACATTAGATAAAGATATACAGTTGAAAAAATCCAGGTTGCAGTTTGAGCATTTTGAAAATAAAGAAACCTGCGAATTAATTAATCGTGTTACAAAAAATTTTATTGGGGACTTATCAAAGGGCATAGATAACATTTTTAACGGCATTAGTTTAATATTAAGTTCAATTTCTTTAATAATAATTATAATGTCAAACTCTTTTCTATCTGGCATAATAATTATTATAATCAGCCTTCCGCTTTTTTACTTTGCTAACAAGGTTGGTAAAAAAAATTACAATATGGAAATTCAATCTCGAAATATTCAAAGAAAATACAATTATTTATCCGATTTATTAGTTGGACGCTCAAACGTAAAAGAGAGAACATTATTTTCATATAGCAATACATTAAGGGATAAATATAATAATTTTTATTCGAAATCCGTTGACATTGAAGAGAAAATGATATTGAAGACATTTGCTTATTTAAAAAGCGGATCAATTATTACATTATTTATTGCGATAATAATTATTAGTTTATTAATACCAACATTAATTAATAAGAAAATGTCAACAGGTATTTTTATAGCTTTAGTACCGGCTATTTTAAACTTAGTACAAAGTATGTCTTGGCAGTTATCTGATATTACGCAAACCAATTCATGGACTCAAGAGTTTATGAAGGAATTTACAATATTTATAAATTTAAGTGAGAAAAGAGACGCAAATTGTTTACCAATTTATGATAATGATTTTGTTTTTGAATCTTTAGAATTTAAAAATGTCAGTTTTAGATATCCAAAAACACAAAGATATATTTTAAACAATTGTTCTTTCAAGATGCTTAATAATAAAAGTTATTCGATTGTTGGAGAAAACGGAGCAGGAAAGTCAACAATAATAAAACTTTTAACCGGTATGTATGAGAATTATGAAGGACAAATTTTAATAAATAATAAAGATTTGAAAGAATATTCATTTGGTTTTATTAAAGGAATTACTTCTATTATTACCCAGGATTTTACTAAGTTTGCATTAACAATTAAGGATAATGTTGAATTAGGCAATATGAATAAAAAAGATTCCAAATTAATTGATGAGGTTTTATGTCAGATGGGGCTTGAAGCATTAATACAAAAGTTGCCGCACGGAATAGAAACATATATAGGAAAAATAAAAAAAGAGAGTGTTGATATTTCAGATGGACAATGGCAGAGGTTGGTATTATCCAGATTGTTGTATTCAAATTCACCCATTAATATTTTAGATGAACCTACAGCTTCATTAGACCCTATTGAAGAATCAAAAGTTTACCAGATGCTTAAAGAGTTAAATAGGGATAAGTTTACTATATTTATAACGCATAGATTAGGAGCAGCAAAAACGAGTGATGAAATATTAGTTATTGCAAATGGGAATGTTGCTGAATGTGGCACACATGATAATTTAATGCAAAAAGAAAATGGAATATACACATGAGGTGAACAATATGTGCTTCGTCCGCAAGGGCGCGGTGCATGATCCTGCTCCCATTCCCGAAGAGGGCAATTGGGTTAAAGCAAAACAAATTTCCGACATCAGCGGCTTCACGCACGGTGTCGGTTGGTGTGCGCCGCAGCAGGGCGCATGTAAGCTCACGCTGAACATCAAGAACGGCATTATTGAAGAAGCTCTTATCGAGACCATCGGATGCAGCGGCATGACTCATTCCGCCGCAATGGCCGCCGAGATCCTTGCCGGCAAAACGATTCTTGAAGCTCTCAATACCGACCTTGTCTGTGATGCTATCAACACCGCCATGCGCGAGTTGTTTTTGCAGATAGTTTACGGACGCAGCCAGAGCGCGTTTTCCCAGGACGGACTTGCAATCGGAGCCGGGCTTGAAGACCTTGGCAAAGGGCTCCGCAGCATGATCGGCACGACTTACAGCACACGCGAAAAAGGCGCAAGATATCTTGAATTGACCGAATGAAATATTGTAAGCCGGGCACCAGCGATGTGCAGTTAAACTTGATGCAAATGATGATATAATCGGTTATCAGTTTGTCAACCTCGGCAAAATGATGGAAGCCATAGGCAAAGGCGCGACGCCGAACGAAGCCTACGAAAAGTTCCTGAGCACCTACGGCAGATTCAACGAAGCTGCAAAGGTTATCGACCCAAGAAAAGAATGAAATGAGGTGCCGTTATGATTAATTTTGAAGGATATTCCAGAAGGATCGACAAGATTAACTCCGTTCTCGGTGAATACGGGATCGAGAGCCTTGAAGCGGCGCAGCAGATTGTTTCCGATAATGGAATCGATGTCCGTTCAATCGTGCTCGGAATTCAGCCCATTGCTTTTGAAAATGCAGTTTGGGCATACACCGTCGGTGCTGCGATCGCAATCAAGGCAGGCGCAAAAAACGCAGCCGAAGCCGCAGAGTACATCGGAAAGGGTCTTCAGGCGTTCTGTATCCCCGGTTCGGTTGCGGACCAGCGCAAAGTCGGCCTCGGGCACGGCAATCTCGGTGCAATGCTGCTGAACGAAAACACAAAGTGCTTTGCATTTCTCGCAGGCCACGAGAGTTTTGCCGCTGCCGAAGGTGCAATCGGAATTGCAAAAACCGCAAACAAGGTTCGCAAGACTCCGCTTAAGGTCATCCTTAACGGACTCGGCAAAGATGCCGCTTACATTATCTCCCGCATCAACGGCTTCACCTTTGTTGAAACAAACTATGATTACTACACCGGCGAGCTTCATATCGTCAGCGAAAAAGCATTCAGCAGCGGTGAACGCAGCGCAGTTCGCTGTTACGGTGCGGACGATGTAAACGAAGGCGTTGCAATAATGAAGTTTGAGGATGTTGATGTTTCCATCACCGGCAATTCAACCAACCCCACCCGCTTCCAGCACCCCGTTGCAGGCACTTACAAAAAACTCTGCGTTGAAAACGGCAAAAAGTACTTTTCCGTTGCTTCCGGCGGCGGCACGGGCAGAACACTTCACCCTGACAACATGGCGGCAGGTCCTGCCAGCTACGGTCTGACCGACACCATGGGCCGTATGCATTCCGACGCCCAGTTTGCAGGCAGCTCCTCCGTGCCCGCCCACGTTGAAATGATGGGCCTTATCGGCATGGGCAACAACCCCATGGTTGGCGCAACCGTTGCAGTTGCGGTTGCAGTCGAGGAAGCAGCAAAATAATACCGCCTTTCGACATATGGTTTTTCCCGAATTCATTTTCGGACAGCGCACCGATTCCCGGCAAACGCCTTAGGAATCGGTGCTTTTGTTCTTTACGGCTGCATGTGCCGCTTGTTTGGATGCCGATAATAAAAAACTTTCCCGCTTAATGCAGAATGAATAACCGTGAAGGTGTTCCATTATTTGATTCAATGTGGTATAATATGCCTGTATTGAAGCGGCATCATAATATCGAGAGTATTATTTGCCTTAAAAAGTTGAGAAATGGCTGAATAATCTGTTTTGGACAAAATCGTTTCCGTATTTATTCGAAAACAGTCTCAGCCGTCACTTGCTTAACAGCACATATTCAGGAGGAAATTATATGGAAAATGTAAAAGTGGCTCTTTGGGGCTTCGGCGCAATGGGTTCCGGCATTGCAAAGGTTCTTTTAAGAAAAAAAGGTGTTGACATCGTCGGTGTATGCGACATCCATCCCGCACGCGTCGGCAGGAGCATCTATGAACTGCTCGAAATCGACCGCGGTTCCCGCGATGATGTTCTTGTTAACCCCAAAATTGAAGAAGTTGTTCACGACGGCAACTGCGATATCTGCGTTATTGCAACCGATTCCTTTACCCGCAAGGCATTCAACAAAATTAAGTTTGTTGTTGAGCAGAACGTAAATGTTGTTTCCACTGCGGAAGAAATGAGCTTCCCCATGGCACAGGAACCCGAGCTTTCCGCCGAAATGGACAAGCTTGCAAAGGAACACGGCGTTTCTATCCTCGGCACCGGCATTAACCCCGGCCTTATGATGGATCTTCTTGCAATTTGCCTCAGCGGCTGCATGACAGATGTTGAAAAAGTCACCTGCCGCAGGGTCAACAGCCTGTCTCCCTTCGGTCCC